>OHTZ01001288.1_pt1 | contig 12403 bp, 21 predicted proteins | sample 1579011 | NCBI WGS metagenome assembly OHTZ01 (sample SAMEA3879603, study PRJEB24766) | human gut metagenome | biome: human-associated habitat; feature: feces | place: USA | collected 1985/1987
GAACCTTTGTACCCGGAGCGAGATCGTAAAAATTCTGATTGAGGCCGGAGAGGATATGGAGTGCATGAAGCCCAAGAAGAGCGAAAAAGAGGCGGTTGTGCCGGTTAAGGCGCTGCCTGATGCAATATTAGCGGCACTGTATGAAAAGATGGATCTGCTTGATAAGGAAATTACAGCCAAAGAGGAAGAATACAAGCAGATTGTGAATTTTATCAAAACCTACAACCGGTAGCAGACGTGAGAAAGGAGAAGAGATGGCAAAGAAAGAGAAAAAATACGAGTTGAACCGCAAACAGTATCAGCTCATAAGAAAAATGGATCATCAGGAAATGCAAGCATACCTCAATGCGGTATATAAAAATGGAGTGAGTGCCGGGCAACAGCAGGCAGGGAGATTTGATACGCTATTTGCAGTGAGCGAAATAATCAAACAGAAAAACAGAGGCAATATACAAAATTCTTTTGGCAGCAGGCGCACAAAACCTCAATGAGAGGCTGGATGAGATTTCAGAGGAGCTCAGAGCACTTGCGACCGGGGAGGAATAGCAAAATGGAGGGATAAGCCATGGCGTTGAGTTGTGAAGTAAATGGAGAACTGAAATATATTTGGAAATTCCGAGATTTTCAGGAATGCATGGAGCCATCTGTATTTGATGCGGTTAAGCAATTTTTTGGAGCTGAGGAGGAAGATGGCAACTTTGTGGAGCGCTTGCGTGATGCTGAATACAGAGCGAATGAGCTGGATGAGGAAAAGGAAGATTTGGAGGATGAGATCAGAGAGCTTGAAAATGAAAATGATGATCTAAGAGATCAGATTGAGGAATTGGAGAGGGAAACGGAAAAAACAGAGCTGTATGAGAAGAAATTGGCTGCAATAGCTGAGATTTTGAAGGAGGATAAGCCATGAGAACATTAACCATTAACAATTTTGATGTTGAGAAGATTGCAAGATCCGGGCAGTGCTTCAGGATGAAACAGATTGCCCCCAATATGTACTCCGTAATACACGGAGAGCATTATTTGGAAATCACAGTGAGGGATAATGGGAATTATATCTTTTCATGTTCCCCGGAGGAACTGAGCAGCGTATGGATTGATTACTTTGATCTGAGAAATTATGGAATGAATTACTATGATCGGGCAGAGGCAAGCATTAAGAACTCCGGGGATCCGTATCTCATCAAGGTATATGGCTATGGAGCAGGCCTCAGAATACTCCGGCAGGATCTTTGGGAGGTTATGGTGAGCTTTATGATTTCCCAAAACAACAATATACCCCGGATAAAGAAAACCATTGAGGCATTATGTGAACGCTACGGCAGCAGGCGTGAATGCAATGGGAAGTATTTCTATACATTTCCTATTCCTGAAAATCTTACAAATGAGCAGGAACTCCGGGAGATGGGGCTGGGATATAGAGCGCCATTCGTGGCCGCTATGGCATCAGGAGTGGCAAGCGGGAAAATAAAACTCTGTTATCTTAAAACCCTGAAAGGAGATTATGCAACACTACACAATTACCTCATGAGTATATGCGGGATTGGCCCGAAGGTTGCGAACTGTATTGAGCTCTTTGGCCTACATATTATGAACGCCTTCCCAGTAGATGTGTGGATGGCAAGGGTGATTGATAGGGAATACGGTGGAAAATTCCCCACAGAACGGTACAGAGGCATTGAGGGGCTCATACAACAGTATATGTTTTTCTATGAAATTGAACACAAAGAAGGGAAGAACCCGGACAAGCGGAAGAGATACCACATAAAATGCCCCATGTGCGGGAGAGATCTCTTTGTTTGTAAATCAATAGCTCAGGAAATGGGAATAAGCAACATTGGCCACGGGAGCTGCCCAAATTGCCACACCTTCCTACATTTAGAATATAACGCTGGTAAGGATGTGATGATTGCAGAGTTTTGGGATGATTTCATGAAAAGGAGGGAGGCTGAGTGAAGAAAGAAGGGCAAAAGGTTACATCAACAGATATAAAGAAGGCGCTTGCAGGTTTCCGTGAAAAAGATTTTTTCATAACCGAGTGTAAAACGTGCTCCACATATTTCCCGGATCCGCAAGGCCTCCTGAAGTTTGATGGGCTGGCCATAAGGAAAAGTTATACAAAACCATGTATCACCGGGTATGAGATCAAGGTGAGCCGTGGGGATTTCCTTCAGGATAATAAATGGCACCTCTATCTGCAATACTGCAATGAGTTTTATTTTGTAGTGCCCGCCGGGCTCATTGCAAAAGAGGAGATACCTGAAAACGTGGGCCTCATATATTACTATCCTGATACCACAGTGCTGAGAACAAAGAGGAAGGCTCTGTATAGAGAGATAGAGGAACCGATTGGAGTATATAGATACATAATTTTTAGCAGATTCGATCAGGATCGCATACCGTTTTATGAAAAACGTGCCGAATATGCCCGGGATTATCTCAATGACAAAGACGAGAAGCGGCAGCTTGGAGCTGCATTTGGAAGCAAGATGGCCAAAGACCTGAGAGAAGCTCAGGAAAAGCTCAGTAATATGCAAAATACTGAAACTGATGTGAAATTCGCAAAGGCAGTGGAGGAATTGCTGGAAAAGCACAATATTGGATGGAGATGGCACGGGAGGAATGATGAGGAGCTCATAAATAAGATGGATGAGGCATTGAGTAGCAGCTACCCAAGAGAGCTTGCAAATGTAGAGAGAAGGCTTCAGGGAGCCTTGGATGAGCTCACCTCTATCCGGGAGAAACACACTAAAAAGGAGGTAAAAGCGTGAATATAAAACCGATTAAAGCAATGCTTCATACAGCAGCGGACTCATAAGCCCCGAGGAAATTCCAAAAGCAAGAAAGATTATAGAGGCATGGGATGGCATTGAGGTGATTGTGGATGCAACACTGATCAATGAGCAGATTCAGCAATATGCCCTGATTGGCTGGGATGAGCAGGATTGTGAGATTGATGGCCGGATAAAAGAGGTAATTTACCTCATGGAGCAGGATCCCATGTTTGGCACCTATGTAAATGATAGGGAGCGCTTTGAGCTGGATTGGGCTGAGAAACGCTATGAACCGGCAGGCAGTATTGTATTTGAGCCTGAAGATATTGAAATCTTAGAGGAAACACCGGCTCAGAGGCTTGCAAGGCTTATCACAAACCACCCGGATCTCCCGGTGATCCCAATGGTGGATTGGGAAGTATGTGCCGATTGCACCGGAAGATGGGCGGCAAACATTGGACGGGCCTACATTGCGGAGTATGTATGGGAACCGGACAACCGCAGCGGGGATCCGAATATCCTATACAGATATAAGGCGGTGGAGCTGGTGGATGCCATGGCCGAAAACGCAGAAACCCGCATAAAGCCTCAGGCTGAGCCCGTTTTTGTAAAACCGGATCCATTCTTTCCTGAGGGTGAAACAGAAATAAAGAGAAAAGCAGAGGAAGAGAGGAAACGTATATATGAAGCCGCCCGGCAGCAGGCATGGGAAAAGGTGAACAGTATGCGGTGGAAGAAAGCTCTTTTTGTAGAGATTGACCTCCCGGAAGATTTGGAGGAATGGGTATGAAAGAATATGATGCGCTGATAATCAAAGGGAAATGGCTTGGGAAGATATTTGCAGAAAAGGATCCAAAGGATTGGGAGATACGTGGCAGCAGGACAGAGAAGCGTGGCAAAATCCTCCTGATTGAAAGTGGCACCGGCATGATAGTTGGCCAAACGGAAATCACCGGATGCGTAGAGCTGGATCTTGTGGATTTTGTTCATCATGAGCATCACCACAAAATCCCGGATAGCCTTCATCAATACAAATTGCCATATCCACATACATTTGCATGGCAGATAAAGGGATCCAAGAAGTACAGAGATCCCATACCATACAACCATCCTCAGGGAGCAGTGATTTGGGTAAAAATACCGGCAGAAATATTGAAGGGAACGGAGGCCGAGAAACTGATGAGGGAGGAAAATGGCAGAGTTTGATGATTTCATGGCAGTATATGAAGAATTTGCAAAGCTCAGACCATTATACATGAGCTTCAAGGAAATAAAGACCGGGATCCCAAGGTGGAGGATGCACATATTTGTGAAAGGCACCGCCCCAAGCGGAGGAGATATGGAGCTCCTCTGCATTGAGGATCCTGATAAAAGTAAATGCCTGAAGAGGGCTGCAAATACGCTGAAAGAGAGGGTAAAAGTTGAATAGAAGGCAAAAAAGAAAACAATTCAAGAAAGCAACCGGCATGACACCGGAGCAATGGGAAGTCTATTGGCGGGAACATTGGCCGGAAATTGTGGCCGAGGGCATAAAAGAAGCCGGAGAGAGGGCAAAGCAAGGATTTATTCAGTTAGCGGCAGCAGTAAGGGAAAGCGGCAGGCTCATCCAAGAAGAGATGAAAGAGTGGGCTGAAGAAATCCAAGCGGCAGCAGGCTTCATGGAAACAGAGGAGATGCTGAGCAAATCCTTGTATTTACCGGAGGGAGCTGAAAAAGAGCTCCTTCAGGATAAAGGCCTAAGAGCTGACCGCTCCGGGGCCTATTGGCATTTTTACTATGATGAAGCCAATGAGGAGTATTTTGTTGAGCTGATTCAGGAAAGGGGGGAGCCGGATGGTAGCAGCACTCATTGAGATCCTGAAGGTTATGGGATTGATAGTGGCAGTAATATTTGTAGCAGGCGTGATCATTGTGCTTGCGGCGTGTGTAATATTCATTTTGAAGGAGATGGCAAAGGTATGGAACGGAACAAGCAGGAAAGAATAAAGATATTTACAGATATTTTGGGAGAAATCTGCCCGGATGGCTTCATTGAGAGATTAGATAAAGAGGGGTATTTTGAAGCTCCGGCAGACAAGAAACATCATGGAGCCTTTGAGGGAGGACTTTTTGAGCATTCTGTATTAGTGACCTCTGAGCTGGTTGAGCTCACAAATAAATTGGGGCTGAAGTGGGAGCGCCATGAGGGGCCGCTTGTGGTTGGAATGTTTCATGATTTGTGTAAGGTAAAGCAGTACATAACCACAAAAGTGCCGGCAGATGAGAATGAGATGGAGCTGGGATCAGATCAATATACCGGCGTATGTTATGAATGGAACAAAAAGCAGAATTTACCCGGGCATGGGGAGGCGAGTATATTCAGGCTCATGGAATACGGAGGGCCTCAGCTCAAAAATGATGAGATGTACTGCATCCGGTATCACATGGGAGCATACCAAGGGCAGCAGGAATGGGAGGCGCTGGATGCAGCAATCAAGCAGTACCCCAATATCCTATACACCCATTTGGCAGATATGATTGCATCAAAGCTGAAAGGAGCATAAGCGGATGGAAAAGAAAAAGTTTGAAAAACCGGAATTAAGAGAAGCAGAGGCAAAACTGAAGCCGGGTGATACAATAAAATGCTCAAATACAGAAGAAATGATCTATCTACAAACAGAATTGGCAAAAGAAGATATTCAAGTGGATTTTGTATATGAGAGGAATGGAGAAAAAGGCCTTTGGTTACTTATAACATCTGTAAAGTAAGGAGGCAGCAGGCGTGAATAAAGTGTTTTTGATGGGAAGGCCCACAAAGGATCCTGAGGTGAGATACACGCAGGGAGAAAAGCCCACAGCGGTTGCACGGTACACTTTGGCCGTGGATAGAAGGGGAGAGGGTGCTGATTTTATTTCTTGCGTGGCATTTGGAAAGAATGGAGAATTTGCTGAGAAATATATTAAAAAAGGCACTAAGATAGTGGTTGAGGGCCGAATCCAAACCGGTTCCTATACAAACAAAGAAGGGGCAAAGGTTTACACCACGGATGTGGTGGTGGAAAATCAAGAATTTTCCGAGAGCAAGAAGGGTATGAGCGAAGAGGACAGAGAGGCAAGAGATCAGGCAGCAATGCAGGGCTACCAAAGCACCGGGGATGGTTTCATGAATATTCCTGAGGGCATAGATGAGGAATTGCCTTTCAACTAAGTAAAAGGGAGGTGCCGGAGGTGACAAAGGAAGAGCTGGGGCAATTATCAGATCTCAGGAAAGAGATCAAAGAGCTGGATGCGAAAGTAGAACGCTTGCAAGAGCAGAGGGTTGGGAAAGTAACGGATAGGGTACACGCTTCCATGAAAGAATTTCCCTACTGTTATACCACCAAGACAATCACCGGAGTGGATCAGAAGGAGAGCAAGAAGCATAGAAGAGCACTCACAGAGAATGAGCTGCTATTGCTGAAGCGCAGGCGGCAGGCGGTAGAAGAAGAGTATAAAATCTCACAATTTATCAAGAGTATCAATGATAGCAAAATCCGCAGGATAGTGGCGCTCAAATATGAGGAGGGGTACTCTTGGGGGAAAGTGGCTGAAATATTACATTGTGATAGAACATACCCGGAGAAACTACTTACCAAGTATCTGAAGGAACACAAGGAGGAGAAGAGAAGATGATCATATTGGTTGTACTCGCAGTGGTAATATTGGCGGAGGCAGCAGGGCTCATCATATACAAAATCGGGGAGGCACAGAATTACATAAGACCTTGCGGCAGAAAAAGAAAATGAAACTTTCTCACAATTCTCACTTTAGATATGTTATATTGCTATCAGGTGAAAATGTGTTGGCTTATCCCCAAACCTATTTTTATCCAAGCACTCAGAGCATCATTTCCGGCAGGAAGTGGTGCTCTTTGCGTATAGAAAGGCGGGGATAATATGAGCAATATTCAAAAGAATATAAACAAGGTGCTGCTTGCACTCAGGACAAAAGGCATTGTATACAAAATAAACTCAAAACAATTTTACTCATCCGAGCAAAAGCGGATCATAACCAAGTATATCCTCTTTGAATTTAGCGAGTGGGAAGATGGGGAGCCCTTTTATAGCAAAAAGGAGCTCCTTTTATATTTGGTTGAGAGATGGAAAGAGGTGAATGGCGGTGACGGTGGAGGAGGCAAAAGCGAGCCTGAATGATCAGCAGATAGCTTTTTGTGAGCACTACGTGGCAACTCTGAACGCCACGCAGGCCGCCATTGATGCCGGATATTCTGAAAAAACTGCCCGGCAACAAGGGAGCAGGCTGTTGACAAATGCTAACATAAAAGTATTTATTGATGCGCTACTTCAGGAGTTGGAAGATCAGAGGATTGCCAAGGCAGATGAGGTTTTGCAGTTCCTCACGGCAGCAATGAGGGGTGAGGTAAAGGATAGTTTTGATCTTGATCCATCATTGCAGGATAGAATGAAAGCGGCTGAATTACTTGGCAAACGGTACAAATTATTTACAGATAAGCATGAGATAGAGGGAAAATTGGAACCCGTCACGATAATAAATGACATTCCAAGGCCGGAGAACTGATGGAAGTAAGCCTGAAAGATTTGATTGCCCCGCAATTTTACTCTATCCATTGGGATATTTTGGAAGGCAAGCACACCCACTACAAGCTGTATGGAGGTAGAGGATCCACAAAATCCTCTTTCGTGAGTATTGAGATCATATACGGGATGATGCAGGATCCAAACGCCAATGCTGCCTGCTTCAGAAAAGTAAAGGACACACTGGCAGAGAGTGTATTTGAGCAGCTCCTTTGGGCTATTGATGCCTTGGAGGTATCTCATTTGTGGAAAGTCACTCTTTCTCCATTGAGGCTCACTTATAAGCCCACCGGGCAGAGGATTGTTTTTAGAGGATGTGACGATCCAAATAAAAGCAAATCCATAAAGGTGAGAAAAGGCTATTTCAAATACATATGGTATGAGGAACGGGCAGAATTTCCCGGGGATGAGGATGAGCGTAAGATTAACCAATCCCTCATGCGTGGCGGTGATAAATATGTGGTTTTCTACACATGGAACCCACCAAAGAGCCTCAACTCTTGGGTAAATCAGGATGTGTTGGAAGAAAGAGAAGATACTCTTTGCAACCACTCCACATATTTAACGGTGCCAAGGGAATGGCTGGGAGAACAGTTTTTCATTGAGGCAGAGGAGCTCCGAAAGAGGAAAATCCTTGCATACCGCCATGAATACCTTGGAGAAGCCATTGGGAACGGCGGCAAAGTATTTGATAATATCATCATACGGAAAATCACGGATGAAGAGATTGCAATGTTTGACAAGATCAGGCAGGGTCTTGATTTTGGTTTTGCAGCAGATCCGTTGGCTTATGAGAGAATGCACCTGAATAAAAAGCAGAGGCGGCTCTATATTTTTGGAGAGGTTTACCAAACCAATCTCAGAAGCTCAAAGGCTGTGGAATATATCAAGATCCTCAATCCTGAAAATAAAATCATCACAGCAGACAGTGAGGAGCCGAGAAGTATTGACACATTCAATGAGCTTGGCCTCCGGGTAGTAGGGGCAAAGAAAGGCCCCGGCTCCGTGGATCATGGTATTGCCTATCTTTCAGATGATTTGGATGAGATTATCATTGATCCGGTACGGTGCCCGAATGCGGCCCGTGAGTTCAATTCGTATGAGCTGGAAAAAGATAAAAATGGCAATTTCAAAGGCGGTTATCCTGATAAGGACAACCACAGCATTGATGCAGTGCGCTATGGATTAGAGGGAGATATAACAATGAAAAAGGCCAAAATCAGAAAGAGAGCCAAGGTTGTGGGCTCATAAGGAGGTACGAATGTATAAATTTACATACCCGGCTGAGCAATGGGATGAAGCAGCTATTGATAAAGGCATTATACTCAGCCTGATCACAAAACATTATGGATTGATTGCCGAAAAGGCGAAAAATAAAAGATACTACAACGGGCAACATGAGATCCTGAACCGGAAGCGAGAAAAGAACGCACCCAATAATAAAGTGGTGTGCAACCATGCGAAGGACATAACCGACACGGCAACCGGATATTTCATGGGGAATCCCATCACATACTCCAATACGGGCGAGCAGGACATTGATCCGCTGCTGAAGGCATTTGATGATGCCAATATTGATGATGTGGACAGTGAAAACGCCTTGGAGGCTTCCATGCTGGGCCTCACATATGAGTATGTATATGCAAAAGAGGGGCAGAGCACACCAACCTCAAAGAATATCTCAGCGCTGCATACCTTCATGATTTATGATGATACCATTGAGGAGAATGAACTGGCAGGCGTTTACTATTACCCGAAGAAAAATGATGCCAAGGAAGTTGTGAAGTGGGTGGCCACGGTAGTGACAGCAAACTATAAATATCAGCTCAATATTGAAAACTCCCCGGATGTAGAGGGCACGATAAATGAAAAACCCGAGCCTCATTATTTTGGGGAAGTGCCTATTATTGAATACCTGAACAATAAGGGAGGCATTGGAGATTTTGAGCAGCAAATCCCGTTGATAGATGCCTATAACACCCTGATGAGTGACCGGGTAAACGATAAGGAGCAGTTTATTGATGCTCTTTTAGTGCTGTATGGATCTATCTTGGGAGATGATGAGGAAGAAACCAGCGAGGCAGCCAAGAAACTCCGAGAGGAGAAGCTCTTGGAGCTCCCGGTGGATGCAAAAGCCGAGTATCTCACCCGGCAGATGGATGAAAATGGCGTGGAAATACTTAGGAAGGCAATAAAAGAGGATATTTATATGTTTTCCCACGTTCCAAACCTTTCTGATGAGAATTTTGTTGGCAACTCTTCAGGCGTGGCAATGGAGTACAAGCTGCTGGGGCTTGAAATGCTCACCAAAGTAAAGGAGAGGAACTACAAGAAGGGCCTCAGAAAGAGGATCAGGCTGTATTGCAATTTCCTTGGAATGAAGGCTATTGCGTTAGAGGCTGGCTCCATCATTCCATCCTTTAGCAGATCCCTTCCTAAAAACCTTCAGGAGCTTGCGGGTATCGTATACAACCTGAAAGATGTGGTATCTATGAAAACCCTGCTGAAGCTACTGCCATTTGTGGAGGATCCTGATTTTGAGATTGAAGAGGTACAAAAGCAGGCAGATGAAAGCATCAAACGGCAGCAGGCGTTATTTAGCAGCAATCCGAACACTCCACCTCCTGATCAGGTAGATTTGGATAGCGAGGATGAAAAGGAAGGCGTGACCGGTAAAGAGGAGAAAAAGCCTGCTGAAGAGAAGAAAGAGTGATGTAAATGGGATATTGGGAGAACCGGCAGGCTCAGATCATGTATGAGCAGATGGAGGATGCTGAGAAAGTTGCCCGAGAACTGGCCGACATATACGCCAAAGCCACAAGAGAGCTCAATTACCAAATAGGAGAGATATTTGATAGATTTACAGATAAACATAATTTGACAGAGGATGAAGCCCGGAGGCTGCTTGGCATGATGAAGGATCCTGCTGATATAGCAACTCTCCGGGAGGCGTTGGCCAAAGATCCAAAGAATGCCGCACTGCTGGCAGAGCTGGAAAGCCCAGCATACAGAGCCCGAATTGAGAGGCTGGAAAATCTGCAAAATGAGATTGATCGAATGATGCAGGAAATATATGGACAAGAGAAAATGGTAACCTCAGAACATTATGCCAATGTATTCCACAATTCCTATTATCGGGGCATTTATGAGATACAAAGGCAAGCAGGCTTTCAATTTTCGTTTTCTACCGTGGATCCTCAGATGCTCAATCAGATGCTTGCAATGGAGTGGGCCGGTGCAAATTACTCCTCACGAATATGGGGCAACACAGAGGCATTGGCCAAAGACCTGAAGGAGCAGCTTGTATTGGGGTATCTTACCGGGAAACCGGAGGCAGATATGGCCGCAGAGATAGCAAATAAATTTGGCGTTGCCAATTACAAAGCTCGGAGATTGGTGAGAACGGAAAGTAATTTTCAGGCTTCAATGGCAGATTTGGCATCATACGAAGAGAGCGAGGTTGAAAATTACATAATTGTTGCAATATTGGATCTAAAAACTTCAGAGATATGCCAAGAGATGGATGGCAAAAGTTTTCCGGTGAAGGATGCAAAAGTTGGCGTAAACATAAATCCGTTTCACCCGTTTTGTAGAACAACAACCGTTGCTGATTTGTCTAAATGGTTTCCAAACCCCGAAAGAAGAGTAAGGGATCCCGTAACGGGAAAAGTCAAAACCATATCGGCTAAAACCACATACAAAGAATGGTATCAGCAGAATGTGGCCAACAATCCGAAGGCTCAGGCAGCAGAAAAGGCGGTTAAGAATTGGAGTGCCGACACCAAGCAATACGAGGTATACAAAAAGCTCATTGAGAAAAAGCACATTGGGAAAACATTGGCAGATTTTCAGGAAATGAAGTACACAAGGCCGGAGTTTTATGATATGCTTAAAACAGACTACCGGAGAAGGAACACGCTCAGGCTCAACCCTGAGAAAGCCCTTCCTGAGATGCCAACCACTAATTTGCCCGAGCCGAAGTTTACCAAGTATCTATTCGGGGGAGAGAACCCGGATGGACTTGCAAAGGGAGCTGCATTTGAGAGCCGGTTGGGTTACAATGCGGATAATTGGAAAGAACTGCAAAGAGAAATAAAGGCGGCAGCGCCTAAATATCCGGCCACAATCAAAGGCTCAAATGAGTATGGTGTGAATTATGAGCAAAAAATTGTACTGTATGGCAAGAACGGAACGCCTGCTAATGTAGTGGTTGCATGGTTCAAAGATATGGAAAAAGATGAGATGAGAATGGTATCAGCATATATCAAGGAGGTGTGAGTGTGTATAAAGAATTTGATAGAGTGAAGCTAAAAGATGGCCGCATTGGCACGGTAATGGATCACGCTGGCCCGGATTACGTGGTTGATGTGGGAAAATCTGAGAAAGATTATGATACCATCATGGTGAAGCCGGAGGAAATCGAAGGCAAAGCAAAATAAAAAGAATAATTTTGACAATCAGCATCATGCAGCAGTGCATGGTGCTTTTTTGTACCCATTTTTCAGAAAGGAGGAAAGGATCATGAATTTTGGTGCAGCATTGGAAGCAGTGAAACAGGGCAAAGGAATGAGATTGCCTAAGTGGAGCCCGGATGTAGTGATTAGAGCACAATTTCCTGATGAGCACAGTAAAATGACAGCGCCTTATTTGTACGTTGAGAGCAGATTTGGCAGAGTACCATGGAAAGAAACCATGATTGAGTTATTTGCTGAAGATTGGGAAGTTGTAGAGTAGAAAGGCGGTGATCCTTTTTATCTCCCCGGCTGAGGGTTAGAAGGCCCGCTCTGAGAGCCTCAGGAGAGCGTTAAAATACCGGAGGCAATAAAATAATCAATAGCGAACCCACGGGGCTAATCTAAGGCAATATGGGGGCGTGAAGGAGGATAAAATGAAGTATATGAACAATCGTTATGAATGCAGCAGAATATTTGGCAATGCAAGATGCAAAATGCCTATGAATTTACAGTTTTTTGCAGAACCGGATGGCAATGGCGGTGGAGCCGGTGGTGGTGCCGGAGATGCCGGTGGGGCAGCAGGCGGCGAAGGTAGCGAACCCGG
>OHTZ01001318.1_pt1 | contig 12207 bp, 12 predicted proteins | sample 1579011 | NCBI WGS metagenome assembly OHTZ01 (sample SAMEA3879603, study PRJEB24766) | human gut metagenome | biome: human-associated habitat; feature: feces | place: USA | collected 1985/1987
CACCCTGGCAGTTCCTTTCGCATAACCGGCCGGAGGCTCTGTCGTGTTCTCCAGATCCATCTCCATGTTTACTTCCATCAGATCTAAAATATCAGACATCTGAATTGCCAGCTCCACATGGTTTGCTGAAGAAGTTACTTTCTGCATATTTTCCGAAGACTGACGAAAAATCTTCTTTGCATTCATCTTCCCGGCACATCCGGAACAAAACAGCATAACTATAACGGATGCTATCAGTAACTGTATAGATAACAGCTTCTTGTAATATCCACTCTTGTTTCTCTCTTCTGTTATTTTATTTTTCAAGCTCTGTTTGACTCTAAAAGCCTTCCACACAATGCATTACTCCCGTCCTGCCAGATAATCAATAAACTGCTGCGCTGTTCTTCCGGAAAGTCCTCCATGGGATAATTCCCACTTATTTGCTTCTAACAGAAGTTCGTCCTCAGACATCCCTATATTATTTCTGGCAGCCAGCGCTTTCACAATCTCCTGGAATTCCTTCTTGTTTGGTGCGCAGAAGAAGATAGATACACCAAAACGTGCTACCAGTGAGAGCTTCTCCTGTACTGTATCAGAAGCATGCAGGTCATCTCTGCGTTCTTCCTTATCAGAGAATTTCTCCCTTACCAGATGTCTTCTGTTGGAGGTTGCATAGATCAGCACATTGTCCGGCTTTACTTCCAGTCCACCCTCAATAATAGCTTTCAGATATTTATATTCAATTTCAAATTCTTCAAAGCTCAGATCATCCATATAAATGATAAATTTATAGTTTCTGTTCTTGATCTGTGCGATTACATCATTGAGATCCTTGAACTGATGCTTGTACACCTCAATCATACGCAGTCCCTGATCGTAATAGCGATTGATAATACCCTTGATACAGGAGGATTTACCAGTACCTGCATCACCAAACAACAGGCAGTTATTTGCAGGTCTTCCCTGTACGAATGCCTCTGTATTATCAATGAGCTTCTGCTTAGGAATCTCATAGCCAACCAGATCCTCCAATTTCACATGGTCGATATTCTTGATTGCCTTAATCTCCATCTTCTCTCCTTCAGGATGCGAAATACGGAAAGATTTATTCAGACCAAACTTACCTACACCATATCTGGCATAAAATTCTGTAATGATCTGCATGATAGCCTCTGCACTGTCTGCATGACCGATTTCTCCGGCTACTTCGCAGATACGGTCTCTGATTCTGGAATTGTATACATGGCTCTTCTCATGATTGCCTTCAAAATGCCTGATATACGCAAGGGTGTCCTGTCCAAATTTATCTCCCATCTGTGTGAAGTCATAGTCGGTCAGTTCCTTGATAATTGCGAAATCATGTAATGCCACTTCATTTAATGTACCCTGCTGCTCTCCCCTGATCTCACTGCCAAGGCTGTACGCATTCTCATCATTTACCAGCAGATTGGCAATATAGCAATGCCACAGATTCCCATAGAATCCATGATGTGCGGCCTTGTCCAGCATCGTATGAATGCATTCAAAGAACAAGTCCTCTCTGTCCTCCAGGTTATAATAATCGTCATCAAAATGCTCCATAAGCCATGCCATATCTGACAGCAGCTTATCCTGTTTCAGATTACGATATACGATCAGTTCCTTTATTCTCATTGTAATTATGCCTCTTTTCTAATAATTTCCCAGTATCTTCATATTTCTGGTCTCTTCCCGCAGACCCCTCAGTGCATTTTTTACAGCGCTGTCCTCCATATTACCTTCAAAATCCACAAAGAACCTGTATTCCCAGTTTCTTCCTTCCAATGGACGTGATTCAATCTTGGTCATATTCAGTCCATTATAGATCAGATGTGACAGGGCATGATAAAGCGCACCACTCTCATGATTCACTTCAAAACACAGACTGATCTTAGATGCATCTTTGGAAAATACTTTCTGATTGGTAATAATAATGAAACGAGTGGAATTCTCTTTCAAATCATTTACACCCTTCTCCAGAATCTCCAGTCCATATACTTTAGCCGCATATTCACTGGCAATGGCAGCTTCTGTCGGGTTCTTATCCTCTGCGACCTTCTGCGCAGCAAATGCATTGTTCTTCATGCTGATCTGCTGCCATCCCTTCTCCTGAAGATAATGGGCGCTCTGCATCAGTGACTGTGCATGGGAATAGACTGTCTTAATATCACTGATCTTCGTTCCCGCACAGCCAAGCAGACAATGATTGATAGGAATGATCTGCTCACCCACGATATAATTCTCAAATTCCACCAGTAGGTCATATATCTCACTGACAATTCCTGCTGATGAATTTTCTATCGGCAATACTGCAAAATCAGCGCTGCCCTCATCAATTGCCAGCATGGCATCCCTGAAGGTGTCTACATGGAAGCAATTCACACCTTCCCCGAAATACTGAATCATGGCAGCCTGGGAATAAGCTCCCTCTGCTCCCTGAAATACCACTCTGCACTTGGATGTATCAAAATGATCCACCTTGGAAAAGGAAAGCTTGCCTACGCTGTCATGCTCTGCCAGCAGTCTGTACTGAAGCTTACGGCTCATTGCCATAATCTGCTCAAAAAGCTCCGTCACACCATAGGCATTGAAATCATTATGTGTTAATGCCCTGACTGCTTCCAGCTTCTGCTTCTCACGCTCTTTATCAAAAACACGTTTACCGGTCTCTATCTTATATTCTGCGACCTGCCCGCAGACATTCATTCTTTTCTCATACAGCTCAACAATCTGCTTGTCAATTCCATCAAGCTCATTCCTCAATTCCAGTAAATCCATCTGTTATCTCCTCCTGGTACAATATACATAGAGTATAACATCACTGTTCACTACGTTCAAGTAATGGATAAAATACTGTAACCCTCTTTAAATTTGTCAGAATATTCTGTATAATATAGGTAATTAAGGGGGGCCACTATCATGAAGAGAAAAGTTATTACTATTTTGTCAATTCTTTGTATTGCCGCATTATGCATCGGTACTGCTGTTGCGATTTCATCCAGCCATAAAATCAAATTAAATCCGGATTACATTGTGGGCAACACTGCCGGTAACTTATATAATGGGGGAACTTTCTGCGAGGATGATGAATATGTCTATTTCTCCAACGCCTACGACAACGGTGCCCTTTACCGCATGCGTCCTGATGAATCAGACATGAAGAAGCTTGTATCCACCCAGGTAAGCAGTATTAATTCAGGCGGTGATTACCTATATTATTATCAGCAGAGCATTGGTTCAGGCGAAGGCTTCGGCTACATGTTCAATGCAACCGGCATCTATCGTGTATCCAAAAAAAATCCTGCCAAAAACACCTGCCTGGATAAAATATATGGAAGCAACGTCGTTTTAAGCGGTAATTCCTTATACTATAATATTTCTGCTGAAAACGGAACCTTTCTGATGGCAAAAAGCACCGATGGCAAAAGTTCCCAGACTATCCTGACGAACCCTATCCTTCCTGCCTGTGTTGACAATAACACTCTTTACTATCAGAATACCAAGACAGACCTGCATCTTATGGCTGTCAACACATTGACCAACCAGGTATTTCAGGTGTCTTCTGAAGATATTTATATGCCTATTGTAGAAGGCAACACACTTTATGGCATAGACATCCATAACAATTACGCCTTGATCCGCATGGATTTGACCACTGGGGAAAAGACAACTCTGGATGATACAAGGACTGATATGCTCAATGTCTCACCACAATATATCTACTATCAGACATCCGGCGATACTCCACAGTTCAAGCGTATTTCCAAGGATGGTTCTTATATGGAAGTAATTGCTGATGGCGCATACAATACTATCCAGACCACTTCCAAATATGTCTATTTCCTGAAATTTGGAAGCAGCGTTCCTGTCTACAGAATCCCACTGGACGGACCAATTGATATCTCCACTTTCGATGCGGCACTACAGGCTGCTGCCCAACAGAGTAAATAAAAACATCATGACCGGTCTTGTATGTATATTTCATACAGAACCGGTCATACTGTTTTTATGAATCATAAATCAAACCTTTACCTTAACAACTTTATAAAATGTGGTATTGCAGGATGGTGTCTGGAGATTCTCTTTACTGCCTCCATGGCACTGCGCAGGCGTGAAATGACCCTAAAAGGCACTACTTCCATCTGGATGTTCCCCATTTACGGCTCCATGGCATTATTGCGGCCCTTTTTTCTACGCATGCAGAAATTGGCCTTTCCAGTCCGCGGATGTATCTATGCCCTTATGATCTTTGCCGGTGAATTTTTAAGTGGACGCCTTTTACAGAAGCACCACCTGTGTCCTTGGGATTATACCAGCCATCATTGGAACATTCAGGGTATTATACGCCTTGACTTCTTCCCCTACTGGTTTGCCACCGGACTTTTCTTCGAGAAACTGCTTACCGAGAAACCATCCAGCCAATCTAAAGGCTGAATTATACCGCACTCCCTGCTTCACTTCCCAGAGTTCAAAAAAGGAGAGGGCATTCCCCCTCTCCCAACTGCACTATGCATTTAGTTATCAATATCAAAATCCGAACCGTCAGCACCGATATCCAGCGTATTCATTGTCCTGCGCTTTCTTCTTGCTATCTCCGACTGCTCCAGAATGAAGTCCTTTATTGCCCTGGCGTTCTTAATATGCGCCATAACAAGCTGTGGATTGGTCGTATCACCTGTATAACAGATAATCGTACCCAAGCCAAATATTCTCTCCAACAGAGAAGTCTTCAATGTTACATCCTGTACCTTGTACATATAGCAGTCATTCTCTTCCCTGCTCAGAAATCCCGTATCTACAGTAAGGACCTCTTCTTTTACCGTGTATATTGTAAAAGTAAACGGCAGTCCAAAAAATACCCATCTCTTTCGCTCTCTAAATTCCATCTTTATCCTCCTACTCTGCATGACCTATAGTCTCTGTTTTTTCTTACGTATAGTATAACATAAAATTTAAAAATGTCCTATTCATAAAATATAATTTTTCCATTGCAAGCACACTCAAGATATGCTATGATAGCACAAGTGAGTGAATTTATATAAACGATTAAGAAGGAGTAAGACCATGGCTGTATCAATGAGTGAAGATAAGTATATCGACGTATTCCATCCGATAGCCACATTATTTCCTTTTTTCATTTTCAGACATTTCACTTTTTATATTGGTAATTTTTCAAGAAGAGAAGATATCTCTTCTTTTATTTTGCCAAAAATTCGTAACAATTCTAAGGAGGTTTTCTATGAGACATTTAATGAGTCCGCTTGATTTCTCTGTGGAGGAGCTTGACAAGTTATTCACACTTGCCAGTGACATCGAACACAATCCCGCTAAATATGCGCATGCCTGCGCCGGTAAAAAGCTTGCTACATGCTTTTATGAGCCAAGCACACGTACCAGACTGAGCTTTGAAGCTGCCATGCTTAACCTGGGCGGCAGTGTCCTCGGTTTCTCAGATGCCAACTGTTCTTCCGCATCCAAGGGTGAAAGTGTATCCGATACCATCCGTGTTATCTCCTGTTTTGCAGATATCTGCGCTATGCGTCATCCTAAAGAAGGTGCTCCTATGGTAGCAGCCTCCCATTCTGGAATACCGGTGATCAATGCCGGCGATGGTGGTCATCAGCATCCTACCCAGACTCTGACCGACCTGATGACAATCAAATCCTTAAAAGGCAGACTGAATCACTTCACAATTGGTCTGTGCGGTGATCTGAAGTTTGGTCGTACCGTACATTCCCTGATCAATGCACTGGTTCGTTATGATGACGTCCGTTTCATCTTCATCTCTCCAGATGAATTGAAGGTTCCCGAGTATGTCACAGAAATGCTTCATGAAAAAGGTATTCCTTATGAAGAAGTGACCAGACTTGAAGATGTTATGCCTGAACTTGATATTCTCTATATGACCCGTGTTCAGAAAGAGCGTTTCTTCAACGAAGAGGATTACGTTCGTCTGAAAGACTTCTACGTTCTCAACAAAGAGAAAATGGAAATGGCAAAGCAGGACATGATCGTGCTTCATCCCCTTCCCCGTGTCAACGAGATATCTGTTGAAGTAGATGATGATCCAAGAGCAGCATACTTCCGTCAGGTACAATACGGCGTATATGTCAGAATGGCACTGCTGTTGACTTTATTAGAGATTCACGTAGAAGAATAGGAGGTCACATCATGTTAAATGTAGGTAAAATTGAAGAAGGTTTCGTTCTGGATCACATCAAGGCTGGCAAAAGCCTGAGTATCTATAAGCATTTAGGATTGGACAAGCTGGATTGTACAGTTGCTATCATCAAGAATGCCAAGAGTGGCAAGATGGGTAAAAAGGATATTCTCAAGGTAGAATGTGACATTGACACGCTTAACCTTGACATTTTGGGATTTATTGACCACAATATCACCGTCAATGTCATCAAAAATTCAGAAATCGTGCAGAAACGCCAGCTCACTCTGCCCCGTGAAATCAAGAATGTGCTGAAATGCAAGAATCCACGTTGTATCACCTCTATCGAACAGGAGCTTCCTCATATCTTCGTTCTTACTGATGTACTGCGAAGAGAAATACAGCAGTGCAGATTTATAGAATTGTTATAGAATGAAAAAATGCAGATACCAGAGAGCAATTTTCTCCGGTATCTGCATTTTATTTTTCACATAAATATAGTTAGTTGAAGCTTACTACTTCATCCTTTGGCTTCTTGGTCGGTACGACACTGACTGCATGAAGAACAGGACCTTCACCATTATAGTCTTTCCAGAACTCCTGATGAACGGTAGCAGTTACTTCTACCCACTCTTTATTTGTCAATTCTGTACTCTTATCATATTTGCAGGCATAACCTAGAAAAGCCATATCCTCTGCACAGCATGTCATTGCCATTCTACCCGGTACGAAATAATCTGTACTTCCATCCTTTGGTCTTAATACCATAGCCTTGAACTTGATTGTCTTACCAATATATCGGCTCAGATTATCCATTGCATCCAGATACCATATGCCATATGCATACGTATCCAGATCAATCACCGGCTGATTCAGATCATATGGAAGATCCTCTTCCAGAATCTGATTGATTTCTCCATCCTTGTCTTCAAAAACAACATCTGCTGTAGGATTTACAGCCTTGATATTACGTTTAAAATTGCCTAACTGTTCATTTAATCCATCACAGCGGTTAAAGATGATCAGCTCTGATTTTCTGATCTGTTCAGCCAGCAGTGACTTCATATTTGTATAGTAATTCTGGAATGTAGCGCCATTGATCGTCGTGATCTGCTGCTCTACTGACCAATGCCATGGCAGCTTCATATTCTTGCAGTTCCACATACCATTGTATTCAATTACAATACGTTCTGGCTTATATTTCTTCTCCAGCTCGATCAGATTCTCCGGTGTGAAGTTCTCTTCCTCATCAATGACTTCCATAACCGTTCTGCTTTTGCGAAGCAGAACCTCTTCGTATTCTACTTCACCTTCCTCGCAGACGATCAACAATGTCTTTCCTCTGATCTGAAAATATGGCTGTGAAAGTGTATAAGTGATAAATTCTGTTTTGCCACTTTCCAAAAATCCATTGATAATATAAACGGGCTTCATATTTTTCCTCTATCCTATTTCTTATTTTGTAAACAATGCTTTCAGATTGTCCTCGTTCAATTTGGAACCAATCACACAAATCTTACCTGTTACTTCAGGTGCTCCTGTTCTGACATTGCTCTCTTCCGGTACATAGTCAAAATTGATCCATGTTCCATCATTAGAAGGAAGCATGCCTTTTGCACGAAGGATTACGCCGTAAGTGTCTGTATCATCCAGCTTTTTAAGGATTGTCTCGATCTCATCCTTGGTATAGGCTGTGGGTGTCTCCATACCCCAGCTTGTGAATATCTCATCTGCATGGTGATGGTGATGATGCTCATGGTCGTGGTCATGGCAGCCACATGTGCAGTTCTCATCATGGTCGTCATGGTGATGATGTTCATGCTCGTCCTCATCATGGTCGTGGTGATGATGATGCTCATGCTCGTCCTCATCATGGTCGTGATCATGGCAGCCACATGTGCAGTCCTCACCATGGTCATGATGATGATGCTCATGTTCATCATGAAGCTTGGCAACCTCTTCCATCAGTTCAGCTTCCAGATCCTTGGCATTCTCAATTGTCTCCAGAATCTTCCTACCATCCAGTTCATCCCATGGAGTTGTGATAACTGTTGCCTTGCTGTTATGCTCACGGATGATCTCCAGTGCAGCATTCAGCTTGCTTTCACTGATATCTGCAGTTCTGCTCAGAATGATTGTACCTGCATGCTCGATCTGATTTAAGAAGAACTCACCAAAATTCTTTGCATACATCTTGCACTTATTTGCATCAACAACTACAACTGCGCTGTTAAGCTGTACATCTACATCAGATTTTACATTCTGTACTGCCTTCATAACATCTGAGAGCTTACCTACACCTGATGGCTCGATCAGGATTCTCTCAGGATGATACTTATCCAGTACTTCTGCCAGAGAAGTTCCGAAATCCCCTACTAAAGAACAGCAGATACATCCAGAATTCATTTCCTTAATTTCTACACCGGCTTCCTTTAAAAAACCGCCATCAATACCAATTTCACCAAATTCATTTTCAATCAGCACTACTTTAGAAGCATCCATTGCCTCTTTCAGTAACTTCTTGATCAAAGTTGTTTTACCAGCTCCTAAGAAACCGGAAAAAATATCTATTTTCGTCATGATAAAAAACCTCCTATCAATTATTTGACTAAAACTATAAAAATAATCTTCCAAAATATTATGGTATCACAATTGGCTTAAAAAACCAATAGTTCTAAGTATTAAAAGTTCATGAAAACTAACTGTCTTATGCTTCCCCTGTATTCTGCTTCTTATTCACAATATAGATTCCCGCACAGACAAGTGCCAATGCCACAACACAGATGATTCCCACATTGTCCGATTCTTTCAGGAATATAGCTGACAGAATCACTCCAAACACAGGATTCATAAACCCGAACACCGTAACTCTTGATACGGGATTGTACTTTAACAATATGCCCCATAAAGAATATGCCACTGCAGAGATCACCGCAAGATATAACAGCATGGCAATTCCTGCCGGCGTAATTACTTCCAGTCTGCCTCCCATGAGAAGACCGCATATTACCATGATCAGACCACCCAGTACAAACTGATATCCACTCAGCGTAACCGGATTTTCTCCCTGTGAATATCTTTTGATCATGACAGAGGAAAAGGCATAGGCAATCGTAGACAACACAATAAATCCATCACCCGTAAATGTAAATGCCATATCAATTCCACCCGTTATATTGACCAGCACAACTCCTGCAAAACCAATCAGACAGCCTGCCATCTTTCTTGTTGTCAGTCTCTCCTGATGGAAGATGAGACTTGCCACCAGAATCGAGATAAATACATTGACACCTTCTATGATAGACGCCTTTACCCCTGACGTGTTTGCAAGTCCTATATAGAAAAACAAATATTGTGCCACAGTCTGAAGCATGCACAACTTTGCGATTTTTCCCCATGAAGTTTTCTTCGGCACCAAAATCCTATGGTTCAATACACTTCCTATAATAATAGCCAGAATTCCTGCCAACGTGAATCTACAGCCTGCAAACAGAATCTGTGTTGCAGTAGCTCCAGACGGTATTTCAAACAATTGATATCCTATTTTAATACAGGGAAAAGCACTTCCCCACAATGCACAGCACAATAGTGCGCCAAGCCATACCACTACTGTTCTGGTCATTAACTGCTCTTTTTTTCTCATATTAATCCTCATTTCTGCGCATATCGAGTTTTTATCAAGTATACGCATACACAAATAACCATGCCTTTCAATCATCTGCAAACATTCAGGTACTTCAATACCGGATAATTTTCAGTCCCTTGCACAGCTTCAAATTTGTCGTGTAAAAAACGGAACGCAAATCAGTTCCTGCTGCTTTGCGTTCCGCTATGTATCCTCTTATTTATCAGTACGCTGCCTTGTATGTATACACCTAAGCCACTACATACTCTTCAAGACGTTCCATCAGTTCTCTTCGTTCTTCCATTTCTGCATGAATATCCAATGTCAATGGCTTCGTGCAATCGCAACTCAAAACTCCAAGTAATGATTTTGCATCCAAATAAGTATCTCTTCCGCTGATCAGATCAATATCATACGAAACACTTCTTGTAATATCAATAAAATCCTTTACCTTATCTACTGAATTCAATAGCACTTTAACACCCATATTTGACTCCTTTTCTGTTCCCTTGCTTTTTTTAACTTATAGGAATGTTTTATGTATATCTATCCATACATTACTTTGTTATTATGGCGCATTTTAATGCCATAAGCAAGTCATTAGTTTTTTTTCTAATCTTATTTCCGTAAAACATTGTGCAAATTCACATATTTATGCAAGTTCAAAAAACGCAGTAAATATATAGGAATTGTTTTTCTGTAAAAATCAGTACTGGATGGGAAACTCTTTATTGCAGAGTATTTTCAGTGAATGCAAAAGTATGCAACATTTGTTTATAAATATTTCTTCAATTCTGCAATCAGAATATCATATTCTGCATTGGTAAGAGTCTTCTGTTTAGGATCCATGGCAAAAGTTCCACCCCACTCAAACTCATCCTTATACTTTTTCCGGATTCATCTGGAATACGCCGCCCCATTCGTCTCCGCCTTCATACTTGGGAACCAGATGGAAATGTAAATGATGACCAGTATCACCATATGCTCCATAATTTACCTTATCAGGATGAAAAGCCGCATGCATAGCCTTAGCTACATGATTCACATCAGCAATAAATGCATTTCTGTCTTCTTCTGATAATTCAATCATTTCACTTACATGATGCTTGCTTGCAACAATACATCTTCCCTTATGGCTCTGTTCCTTAAATAAATATACCTTTGAAGCAGGAAGTTCGCAAATCTTGATACCGAACTTGTCTACTAACTCACCTTCCATACAATATGCACAATTATTATCTATCATTTCGTAATCTACCTCTCTATCTCATGTTACTCGCAGAAAAAGGCATCACCCAGACGGTATGATGCCTCTTTCGTATCTCTATGAACCTATGATGTCCACAATATTCCAGACTTATTTCTGTACAAGATGAATTGCGAAACCACCAATTTCGTCTTCCAGATAAATAGCTGTCAGCTTGCCATTCTTAACAACAGCAGAATCTTCGATGAACTTAGCACCCTTAACAGACTCTAAGTAATTCTTAGCACGAGCTACGCTGTTTGTTCCGATTGCGATGTGACCGTTTGTTCCACGACCGATCTTCTTCATAGCTTCTACTTCAATTCCTGCAAAGATAGAGCTGTTGCCAACCTTCTTGGAGAAACCAAACAGATTGTCGAACTTGGAAGCTACAGAATCTGCTGCTGCTTCATCTTCACAGTTAACGCCAATATGTCTTAATTCGAAACCAAGCATTGTTCTAACAGCTTCTTCTGTCAGAGCCTGAATCTCATCAAACTTGCCAGCTGCTACGAGATCTTTCTTAACCATCCAGGAACCACCACAAGCGATAATCTTATCGAATGCAAGATAATCACAGATATTCTTTGCATTGATTCCACCTGTAGGCATGAACTTCATCTGTGTATAAGGAGCTGCCATAGACTTGATCATATTCAGTCCACCTGCTGCTTCAGCCGGGAAGAACTTAACAACGTCAAGACCTAATTCGATAGCTGCTTCTACATCAGAAGGATTAGATGTACCAGGAGTTACAGGAACACCCTTCTCGATACAATACTTAACGATCTTAGGATTTAAACCAGGGCTAACGATGAACTTAGCGCCTGCATTTACTGCACGGTCAACCTGCTCTGTTGTTAATACAGTACCTGCACCAACTAACATTTCAGGGAATTTCTGTGCCATAATTCTGATAGATTCTTCTGCTGCAGCTGTTCTGAATGTAACTTCTGCACAAGGAAGACCACCCTTGATTAAAGCTTCTGCTAAAGGTTCAGCGTCTTTTGCATCATCTAAAACAACGACTGGTACAATACCAATTTTACTGATTTTTTCTAATACTTCGTTCATTTCTTTATCTCCTTTTTTTACCCTGGATGTTCTTAATGCCTTTTTGCAACAGCGGACCATCTCTTTACTCACAACAAGATATATTATACTATAATGCATCCG
>OHTZ01001327.1_pt1 | contig 12135 bp, 5 predicted proteins | sample 1579011 | NCBI WGS metagenome assembly OHTZ01 (sample SAMEA3879603, study PRJEB24766) | human gut metagenome | biome: human-associated habitat; feature: feces | place: USA | collected 1985/1987
ATAGAAATGAAGTCGGGCAAAGCAGACGAATATGCCATGCAGGGCAGGTTGGAACCGAAAGAGAATAATCGTGTACAGATGTTGCTTTATATGGCGGTGCTGGAGTATAGCATGGGGCAAGAGCGTCGCAGTATGCATCCCTACTTGTTGTATACTCGTTATCCGTTGCTTTATCCGGCACGTGCATCTTGGGCACAAGTGCGGCGTATCATTAATCTGCGCAACTGCATTGTGGCTTCGGAGTATGGTGTGCAGTTGCATAATCATCCTTCGTTTACCCAACGGCTGTTGGCACAGATCAATCCTTCTGTTCTCAATCAAAAAGGGTTGCAGGGGCGATTTTGGGAACAGTACTTGAAGCCTTCCATCTCCCGTTTCGGTGAGCGCATGGAACTGCTTACTCCTCTGGAACGTACTTATTTTTATACGCTTTATAACTTTATCACAAAAGAACTTTATACCTCCAAGTCGGGTGATGTGAATTGTGAAAGCAGGACGGGCGCTTCTGCTTTATGGCTCAGTACGCTGGATGAAAAGCGGGATGCAGGAGAAATTTTATACGATCTTACTATTGTTGAGAACCATGCATCGCAGGCTCATAAGGCTTTTATTATTTTGTCTATTCCTCAATATGAAGAAACTTTTCTGCCTAATTTTCGTAATGGAGACGTGGTGGTGCTCTATGAACGCAATAATGGTACGGATAATGTGACCAACAAAATGGTATTCAAGGGAAATATAGAATCCACAACCGATAATGAATTGCGCATTCGCCTTCGGGCGGCACAGCAGAATCCGTTGGTGTTTCCTGAGAACAGCCGTTATGCCGTGGAGCATGATACGATGGATACTACTTTCCGAAGCATGTATTTGGGATTGTCTTCCTTTATGGACGCGAACCCTGAGCGCAGGGAGTTGTTGTTGGGGCAGCGTCCTCCTCGTTTTGATATGGCTTATGAAGACAGGATAGCCCGGACGACCGATGACTTTGAACGGGTGGCGCTGAAAGCGGAGGCTGCCTGTGACTATTTCTTGTTGGTGGGGCCTCCGGGAACCGGAAAGACTTCGCGTGCCTTGAGGAGGATGGTGGAGCATTTTTATGCTTGTCCTTCCACACAAGTGCTGTTGCTGGCTTATACTAATCGGGCGGTGGACGAGATATGCCGGTCGCTTTCTGCCATTTTGCCGCAAGTGGACTATATACGGGTGGGGAGTGAATTGTCTTGTGATGCGCGTTTCCGCAAACATCTGTTGGAAAATGTGCTGGCAGAATGCAACAATCGTCGGGAGGTAAACATCCGCATGGCAGATTGCCGTATTTATGTGGGAACAGTTGCATCTATTGCATCTAAACCGGAACTGTTCAAACTGAAGCATTTTGATGTGGCAATTGTTGATGAGGCTACACAAATATTGGAGCCTCAGTTGTTGGGAATCCTTTGTGCGCGGTTTAAGGACGGACGTAACGGAATAGGGAAGTTTATCCTGATTGGTGATCATAAACAATTGCCGGCTGTGGTGTTGCAGAGTAATGAACAGTCTGAGGTGCATGATGAAGGGTTGCGGCGGATAGGGCTTTATAACCTGAAAGATTCTCTTTTTGAACGGCTTTATCGTTTTCATTTGCAGGAGGAGCATTGCCGGGCGGTGGATATGCTTTGCCGTCAGGGACGCATGCACCCCGGAGTGGCATCATTTCCTAATCGAGAGTTTTATGCCGGAAAGTTAGAAGCACTGGGTTTGCCGCATCAGTTGGAGAATGTCGATGCTCCGGTTCGGTTTATTCCTTCAGAGCGGGATACGGAAAGTGTTTCGGGGAAGACGAACCGGAATGAAGCGCGCATTGTTGCTCAATTGGCTGCTGATGTGTATCATCTGTATAAGGAGACTTTCGAGGTCAACCGCACCTTGGGAGTGATCACTCCTTATCGTAGTCAGATTGCATTGATTCGGAAAGAAATTCAGGCATTGGGAATATCGGCTTTGAATGAAATATCGGTTGATACGGTGGAGCGTTATCAGGGAAGTGAACGCGATGTAATCATTTATTCTTTTTGTGTGAATTATCTTTATCAGTTGAAGTTCTTGCCTAATCTGACGGAAGAGAACGGAGTATGGATAGATCGTAAATTAAATGTGGCATTGACGCGTGCCCGAAGGCAGTTGTATATAACGGGAGTGCCCGATATATTGAGCCATAACCTGATATATCGTCGTCTGATACAGGCAATTAATTAGGGAAATCCCTACCTGTTTGTAGGGCTTTTCCTTTTAATGTATTTTTTTCTTTTCCTATTTTTGTAGTGTTCTAAAATCAAGGCACTATGAAACGATACATTCTTTTTCTCTTAGTTGCAATGCTGGAATGCGGAATCATGTTTTCGCAGAATAACCGGCCATTGAGTCCGATGCTGAATATTTCGGGTGAGTTTAAGCGGGACTATAAAGATGTGAAGAAAGGTACGGCTTGTATTTTGCAGCGCGTTATCAAGTTGAAAAAGCCGATTGGTCAGGAAGAGTCTACATTACAGGCAGTGGTGGTGGTCGGCGGGGTGCAGGTAGGTATTCCTATGGAGGAATTGGATGTACTGAAGCTTATTCCCGCAGATAAGACTTCATTTTGGCAGACTGCACAGCTGTCAAACGATTTAATCTCTTATTATGAAAAGAAAGGCTACCAAGGGGGAATGCGGCAAGAGCAGGCTCGTGAAGCGGATGATTATTTGAAAGAACTGGAGCACGCTAAGCTTTTTTATGATGATGCTGCAATAGAGGATTATTTGCAATGTATGCTGTTAAGTATCATTCCCGAAAAGATGGCTGTCCTGCGTGAAGGAACTCCGTTGGTGCGTGTATTGAAATCTCCGGCTCCCGATATGTTGATGTTGGGTAACGACTGTCTGCTGGTTTCTACGGGAATGTTGACTGCTTTGGACAGCGAAGAGGAATTATATGCAGTGATGAGCCGTGAAGTAGCCCATTATGTACTCGATCATGCCATTATCACCGTGAACAAGAATATTGCCCGTGCCAAGCGTGCACAGTTCTGGGGAGCTGTAGCGGACGGAGTGGTTGCCGCTACAGAGGAATATCTGTACGATCGTTATGATTATTATGTTCCCGGGCTGGTCTTTGCAACGAATGATGTCGTTCAGGCATTGGTGAATGATAACATTGCCAATCGTATGGGGTTGGATTATTCGGAAAAACAAGAGAAAGAAGCCGACCATATAGTCATGAACTTTATGGTGCTGATGAAAAAGAACAAGGATGCAATGGTTTCCGCTTTGAGTAAAATCAATCAATACTATCAGCGTAATAAAGATGTAGAAGCATTATCCAAGTATGGTGCGTATGGTTCATTGCCCGAAAGGGTAGGGAAGCTGGGTAAGTTTACTCCATTGGATGAAGACCGGAACTATTTAAAGAAAACTTCTACAGTGGTCAGCTATGAAGCCGGTATGATGGATTATAATAAGAAATATAATGAATCAAGGCGTTTGGCTATGAAGAATATCAATAATGCGATGGCTTGTTCGGATGATTATCTGATGGTGGCACGCAGCATTATGAAACTATCCAATAGCAAGGAAAGCAATGCTGAATGTCTGGAGTATCTGAATAAGGCGGATGAGACGTCTAAGATAACCAATGTGAATATTTGCAAGATGAAGATATTATTGTTGCTCAGGGAAAACAAACAGGCGGATGCCGTTCATTTGTTGCATGAATACCAGGACATGTTGAACGCAATGTATCAGCAACCCCATACTCAGGAAGATGCACAATGGATTGCCGGTGAGCACACTTGGGCAGAGAAACTGCTGGATAGGACGTATATCATGTAAAAGACTATAAATCAGAGAATGCAACACTAAAACTAAACAGAAAATGAGGGGACCGAAAGTAAAATGGTCTATCAAATAGTCAACTGTAGGGGCAGGGTTTGCCTGCCCGAACCGGCGGTTACAACTTTGGGAGTAATACACAAAGCAAGCTGTTTCCGGGCGAGCGAACCTCGCCCCTACGGGTAAAATGACAGCATCATCCACGTTTTGGCATACCCCTCATTTATTATTGAGCATCATGAATCGGTCGATTGGATGTTAAGCATCGACAGGTTTATATTTCGGTACTAATATTTTCATTATTATCCAACCTAGCAGATAGGCTACTGCACAGATGCAGAAGATAATGAAATAACCGGCAGGTTTTCCTTCAAATCCCATAAACTTCATATTGGTTTGTGCGGCATAGTCGAATAATCTGCCCGATCCCATATTAATAAGGAATGAGCTGATGCCGCCTGCCATACCGCCGATACCTACAATAGTGGCAATGGTGCTTTTGGGAAACATATCGCCTACTACGGAATAAATGTTGGCAGACCAAGACTGATGGGCCGCTCCCGCAATGCCGATGATAATAATCGGGTACCAATAGGAATAGTTGCCGAGCGGTTGTGCAAATAATGCCAATAAAGGGAATAAGGCAAAGATAAACATCGCCTGCATGCGGGCGGCATACGGGTCCTTTCCGGTTTTATTGATAATGATGGTAGGCAGTTTGCCGCCATAGATAGACAACATGGTGATGGCATATAAAACGAAAATCAACAGTTGTGCCGTGCCGGTGTCGGAAGCAAATCCATATACGTCCGAAATATAGGCAGGCGCCCAAAAGAGAAAGAACCACCACACACCGTCGGTCATGAACTTGCCAATGAATACGGCCCATGTTTGAGGGTATTTGAAACAAGTCCAGAAAGGGATTTTCTTATTGTCGAATTCATTGGCGCTTGCCTGTTGTTCGGTTGTCTGGTTTTCGTCGTTATTGTCTTGTTCGATGTATTCAAGTTCTGCTGTATTGACGCGTGGGTTGGCTGCCGGTTTTTTGTAAAGGAACATCCAGCATCCCATCCAGATAAATCCCAATCCGCCAATGACAACAAATGCCATTTCCCATCCATTGCCAATACCGATATTCTGGAAATAGCGTGCTAATGTCGGGATGGTAACGGGGGCAGCTAAAGCTCCGATAGTAGCTCCGGCATTAAAAATGGAAGTAGAATAAGCGCGGTCTTTCTTAGGAAAATATTCAGCAGTTACTTTGATGGCGGCAGGGAAGTTGCCGGCTTCACCTATTCCCAGCACGATGCGTGCCGCAATGAAATAATACACGCTGGTGATGGCAATGGTAGAAGCAACAGCTCCGGTGGCGGAGATCATTTCTCCTGCATTGTGTATACCCAGTGTCTGTTCGGTTGCCCAACCGCAAAGTGCATGCATACAGGCCCCCAACGACCATACAGCGATAGCCCAGAGATAACCTTTTTTGGTACCCATCCAGTCAATGAAACGCCCGGCAAATAAGTTGGCAATGGCATATACAAGAGAAAAAATAGCTGCGATATCTCCATAGTTTGAATCTGTCCAATGGAATTCGGGAGCGATGAAATCTTTCCATGTCAACGACAGTACCTGTCTGTCCAAATAGTTGACGGTAGTGGCGAAGAATAACATGGCACAGATTATCCATCTGAAGTTTGTCATTTTCCCGGTAGAACTTTGAGATGTACTCATAATAATAGATTTAGTAGATTATGTTTTTCTTAATGGCACAAAAGTAAGTATTATTCGGTCAACAATGATAAAAAACAAATTTGTCATTCCAAAAGTGCCGAAGAATCTTAATCATAATAATGAAAGCTCTTCATCACATTCAGAATGACAAACATCAATGAGAATCAGACGAGAGTAGAATCTGTTTATTTCATTTCTGTATATTTGATTTCATCCTTGTCACTGTATTTCAGGTTCTCGCCTGCCATACCCCAAATAAAGGTATAGTTGCTGGTTCCGGCTGCTGCATGGATAGACCATTCGGGAGAAGTAATAGCCTGTTCGTTGTGCAGCCACACCAGACGCTCTTCTTGCGGTTCACCCATTAGGTGGCAGATGGCATTTCCTTCGGGCAGATTGAAATAGAAATAGGCTTCCATACGGCGTGTGTGGGTATGTGCCGGCATGGTATTCCATACAGAACCCGGAGCCAGTTCGGTAAGTCCCATTTGCAGTTGGTTTGTACCACCGTCTTTTACTCTTTCCAATACATCTTTCACAATCAACTGGTTTACAATACGGTCGTTACTATCCTCCATTTTACCGTAGTGGTCAGATATAGCTAAAGCATATTTCTTGGGATTTGCCTTTTGGAGTTTGGCATCGGTTGTAATCAATTGGGTGACATATGGTTTATAAGCCGGTGCTGAATTGATATAGAACTTAGCAGGTTTGGTAGCATCGTTGCTCTTAAAAGTAACCTCTTTGTTGCCGCAACCCACATAAAGTGCCTCTTTGTACTTCATAGGATATTCTTTACCATCTACGGTCACTACTCCGTCACCACCTATGTTGATTACGCCCAGTTCGCGACGTTCGAGGAAGTAAGTGATTTCCGGGCCCAGTTCGCGGAATGTTTCCAACTTCAGGACTTTGTTTACCGGCATGGCACCTCCGTAGATGAGGCGGTCATAAAGTGTATAAGTGACATTGATTTCATCCGGCGCCATAACTTTCTCCATCATGAATGAGTTGCGCAGACGTTCTGTATCATAGTGTTTTACATCTTGCGGATAGCAAGCTGTCTGTACTTTGTAATTTACTTGGGCTGAAGCTGTCAAAGCAGAAACGCCCAGCATCATTGCAATTGCTAATTTCTTCATTTTCGTTCTTATTTATTAGTTATCTTATTTTCTGTTTTATTATTGGGCATTTTTTACCGATTGCTGATATTTGATGATGGCACGACGGTTTAATACCATCAGAAACAGGGTTATTAATACCAGAATAGCAGAACCGATAATTTTGAATGTATAAGTCATGTGGAATATAGCCCAAGAGAAGGGGCTGGATGCAAAGTCCAATGCACCACCTTCAAAACCTTGAGGGATATTTACGGCTGCATCTTGAGTTTTGGCATAAACGTCTTGTGCGGCTTGGGTAAAATAAGGAGCCAAATCGGTAACGAAATATAAACCGATGGCCAATACAATGAATCCGATAATAAAGGTTTTAAATACGTTGCCTTTCGTAATGGGCAATATCAATGGGAATACATAGAACATACCTGCCAATGATGCCAAAGGTAAGAATTCATTGCCGGGGAGTACCACTGCCAATAACAGAGTAACAGGAATCAATAGCAGGGATACAACCAGAGTTGCAGGATGACCAATGACCAAAGCAGGGCTCATACCTATGTTAAGACCCACTGCACCTTTAAACTTCTTTGCAATCATTTCGCGGGTAGCGTCAGAAATAGGTTTCAAACCTTCAATAAACAAACCGGTGATGCGTGGAATCAATTCCATAACAGCTCCCATCTTAATGCCTAAGCCTAAAATATAAGGAATCTTGTCTACCATTTCCTGTCCGTTTTTACAAGACAGTGCGCCAATGCCACAACCTACCAGAATACCTAAGAACAACGGTTCACCCAATAAACCGAATCTCTTCTTCATGCCTTCGGCATCAATATTCAGTTTATTGAATCCGGGTATTTTGTCCAATACTTTATTGATAATAATAGCGAATGGAACAAATCCTGCACAGAAAGGCTGAGGAATAGAGATACCTTCCATCTTTTCATAAAAGCCCTGAAACTTGTCTGCTGTATAGTCTGCCAAAATCAAGGTGATGATGTAGCAGATAATGGCAGCAAAGAATCCCCACAGAATGCTGTTTGTCGCAAAATAAACTACTGCTCCGATAAAGGCAAAATGCCAATAGTTCCATAAGTCGATATTAACAGTACGGGTAGTCTTTGTTAATAACATCAATATGTTGACACCCAGGCAAACCGGAATGATAAATGCACCTACGGAAGTGTTATAAGCAACAGCGGCGGCAGCAGGCCAGCCCATATCGAATACCTTTAATTGAAGGCCGTATATTTCGACAACTTTACTTAAAGCGGGTCCGAGGCTGCTGGTCAACAAGGCTGTAACAACTGATAATCCTACAAAACCTACTCCGACCAACAAACCACTTTTTAATGCTTTGCTTAATTTAATACCGATACAAACTCCTAAGATTGTAAAGATAATAGGCATCATCACAGCTGCACCCAGACCGATGATATAACTGAAAACTTCTTCCATTCTCTTGTGATTTAATAGTTAAATGAACGTGTTTCTACAATAGTATAAATTAAAAACTGCCCCAAAAATAAAACCTTTTCTCAATTAATCAAACGGGAAAACCTTAATTATTAGTAAAATGGACAATTTTGTACACTTTTTATTGTTATCGCGCACGATTTTATTGTTTTCGCACACGAAAAACCGAATGATGTATTCTCTTTATTTAGAGTAACACAGTGCTTTTCTTGGTAACAATAACTTTTGTTATATAAAAGATAGAAGGTCTGTTATTAAGGCAAAACAACTATATGGAAAGTAAATTTATCTGTAATTTTATTGTATCTGGATTGCCGGTGGTTGCTCTTCTATTGTGTATGGTTAAAAGTGTTTGATGAACAAATGTACATTTTCGGATAGGCCGGAAAGCGTTTTTGAAAAACCCTTAAGTCTCCTTTCGGAACAATCCATTCTTTTCTAAACAATCCTAAGTTCTTTATTTATAATACCTTTACAACTTTTAATGCTTGCTTTTTGAAAGGAAAGAAGATGTCGGTTTGTATTTAATCGATTGATAATGTGATGGATAAGATTTTGGGAGAGAAAAGAAAAAAAGTGCATCTCTTACTAAGAGATGCACAGAACGCAACCTCTTTTTAAAGGTTTGAAAAGTGAGTAATTATCTGAAATAGAGACGATAAAAAGAGAGTACAATGGACTACCTGTTTCTACACCGCGACAAGCGCACTTTTACTTCCGAAAGGCAGAAGAATCTGCTCTTCCGGGCTGCCCGGCTTTATTGGGAGCAGAAGTATGCGGACAGCGAAGTGGTTCCGAAAAGGAAAGTCGATTGTGAGCTATATAAATATGTATTGTATTATTTGGAAGTGCGCCAAGTGTTTCTTGACCCGAAGCTCTCACTGAAGAAGCTGAGCGATATGATTGAAACGAACCAGACTTATCTGTCGAACGTGGTCAACCGCTACTTCGGTTGCCATCTGAAAGAGTTGGTGAACACGTATCGGGTGGAATATGCCAAGGAACTGCTCCGTTCGGGCAAGTGTCTGCCGGAGGAGCTGCCTCAACGCTGCGGGTTCTTGTCGCGAAGTGCTTTTTATGCTGCTTTTAAAAAGGTGACGGGTGTTTCTCCCAAACGTTATATGAAATATGAAATGAGAGCACAGCACTCAGAATCAATAAATTATGTATAACCAATTTTAGTTTTTTAAATTTATAAATTTAAAGTTTTTCTATTATGAACAAAAAGTTTTTAAGTGCAATCCTGTTCGGAGCCTTGATGGTTACCTCGACAGGAACATTTGTGTCTTGTAAGGATTACGACGATGATATCGACGAAATCAACGGCAAGATTGACAAGATTGAAACCACACTGTCTGAATTGGAGTCAAAGATTGGCGACAAGGGTGTATCCAGTGTGACTTTCGACGAAAAGACAGGTGTATTGACTGTGGTAGACGGTACAGGCTCTCATACTTATACCATCAAAACAACGGCTCCCAGTGTGGAAAAAACAGTGGTGACAGTTGACGGTAAAGACCTGAAAGTAGACGGAAAAGTAATCGGTCAGTTGGGTGACACTGTAGAAGTGAAAGACAACGAACTGTATGTGAACGGCAAGGCAACAGGCATCAAGGTTGGAAAATATGCCATCCTGGAAAATGATGCTGACGGTATGTACACCATCACATTGCCCGATGCCAACGGTGAAATGAAGACTATCAAATTGCCGAAAGCAACTTCGGGAATGATGAGTGTAACTGCCAATGAAGCTACATTTACCGCAAAATCAATTGCCTCTACTGCTCCCGATGGTATTGCTTGGGGAAAAGCACCCGGAGCAATCACCTGGAAAGGTGCTAAAGGAAACATTGCCAAAGGACAACTTTTGTTGGGACGCTATACAGAAGGAGAAGTTACGGTAGTTCCTTCAAGCTACAACTTGGGTGCACAGACATTGAAACTGGTTGCTTCTGACGGATCTGTAGCTCCTGTAACTGTCACTGCAACAGCAAACAATGATCTTATCTATGGTGATAGAGCTGCATCAGCCAATGGCGACTGGACAGTAGCCATCACAATGGATGAAACGGTTACAGCCGACAATATCGCTACTGCTTTTGCAACAGAAGTTGAAAGCCAGGCTAAGAACGTGAAATATGCATTGTCTGTAAACGGCGACTTGGTAACAGGCTATGAATTTGTTATCGATACCGATGAAACAGCTGAAACAACTGCTCTTGCAGCAACAAAGATTAAAGTGGGAGGAGTAGAAGGAACAGATGCTGCAACGACTGCAAGCAACCCTCTTACTATCAGCAACTTCAAATTAGGTACTAACGAAATCATCATTGAAGACAAAGACGCAAGCAATGCAGACGCCCACAAAGTTTATGATGCATATCTTGAAATCGGTGACATCGACAAAGCCGGCAGATATGGTGTAACAGTAAACGGTATGAAGATTACAGCTGCTGACAAAGCTGCCAAGCAAGAAATACCTTTCATTGTGCATATCCTGGACGTAACAGGTACTGAAACCAAGCAATATATCAAGGTTACCTTCGTGGCTGCTACAGTAGAAGACGAACCGATTGCAGACCAGACTTATAAGTTGATGCCCGAAAAGAACTTCGTTATCGACTTGGGTAATACATTTACCGGATTGACAGACGAACAGGCTGACAAAGTTCAGGGTAACATTACTTGGGCTACTGACGGTAACTTCTTTAAAGCATCTATCAGCTCTGTAACATATTACACAGATGCTGCATGCAAGAAACAAGTAACTGACTTGTCTTCTGCTGCAACCATCAAGACTATCAAGTATGCCAAGATTGCAGATAGCGAAATTGCAGATGCTCCAAAGGCAGGTGCAACCAAGTTGACCATCACTTTGTCTGATGATGCCGCTGCCGGTAATGAAATCAAGAAAGTAAGTGCAAACTACACTATCACATTGCCTTCATTCGATGAATTGGCAGTAGTTAACACCAATGCTTTGTGGAATGAAGCAGGTACTACTCTTACTGCACGTATGGGATGGAAGAGTAATAATGCAACTCTTTCTTTGTCTAAAGCATACACAGTAAAAGATGGCGTGAAAGGTCTTGCTATTGACGACATCGAATATGTTGCTACATACACTACTGATGACGGTGCTGTAACAAAACTTTCTGTAACAGATGGTGAAATTGCAGATGCCGGTGGACTGATAGTTGAAAAGAAGGTTAAGTATAACACGCTTGCTGCAACCGCTTCCATCGAATTAGTAGCAGATATTGAAGACTTGACAGTATCTAAAGACTTTACCGTAACCGTCAAGAGTATCTTTGAAGATGCTAAAATCGTTTACTACAAAGCAGGTGCTGCTCAAAGCATTGCCACAGTAGGAGCTGACAACTATATCGCACCGTTGACAGGCGCTGCTGATAAGAGAACAGGTTTGGCATTGGTATTCAATGGTAAAGAAATTGCTGTAGCAGGTACTGACATGAAGATTGATGGTATCAAACTGACTACAAGCGATCCAAGCGATGCTACTGAAGTAAAAGTAGAATACAAGAACACTGATGCTTCCAAAGGAACTGTTGTTGCTCCGACAGGAACAGCAGCCGACAAAGATGCAAAGGGTGTAAGTATTACCGGTATGAAGAGCGGTGAAAAGGGTACATTGGTAGTTACCTTCACTGATAAGAATGGCGTAGTAACAACATCCACTATCGACTATCAGTATAACTAATAACAATCGCATCTGACGACCCTCAGAACGGGTTCAGACTAAATAAAGAGGCTGTAGTGCACCAAGCATTACAGCCTTTTTTGGGGAGGGGCACATTGTTCTTTTAAGGATTTAAATATCACATCACAAACAAAGGGAAGAATAAGCGGTTTCTTAGGATCAGCCAAGGCCTTTTGAACAGAAGATTATTACAGTCTGCGGCAATGGACTGTACAGTCCACTGTAGCAGACTGTA
>OHTZ01001343.1_pt1 | contig 12007 bp, 8 predicted proteins | sample 1579011 | NCBI WGS metagenome assembly OHTZ01 (sample SAMEA3879603, study PRJEB24766) | human gut metagenome | biome: human-associated habitat; feature: feces | place: USA | collected 1985/1987
CAAAGGTTCTCTTAGTTCTTCTCTTTGAGTGTGAAACATTGTTGCCAATCATGGCTTTCTTTCCGGTAATTTGACAAATCTTCGACATTTCTATCTTATTTTTATAGTTTTTATCTATACTTATTTCAAACAGAGCGCAAAGTAAGTACTTTTATCGATACCAAACAAGTTTTTCATAAAATAATTCACTGTCTGATAGCATTTTTTCTTCATTTTAAGCATGTACGGAGCATCTTTAAAGCATTCTGAATAGCATTTTGCACATTCCTGGTTCTTCCGTCATCCCCCTCTTGTTTGAAAGTTACAATTTCATTTTTATAGGCAGCCGCAATCCACACTGTTCCGACAGGTTTTTCGGATGTACCTCCTTCCGGACCGGCAATCCCGGATGTGGCAACAGCACAATCCGTTTTCAATGCTTTCATCGCACCTTTCACCATTTCAATCACTGTTTCCTGACTGACGGCTCCATACCTTTCCAATGTTTCAGCAGAAACATGAAGCAGAGATATCTTTACCTCATTGGAATAAGCCACAATTCCCCCATTGAAGTATTCCGAACTTCCCGGAACAGAAGTCACTAAAGCAGCAACACCTCCTCCTGTACAACTTTCTGCGGTGGAAAGGGACAATTTCTTTGCTTTCAGCAGCTCTCCTACCTTTTCTTCCAACTTCATACCTTATTATATATTATCCTAAAGTTACGCGTGAATAAGCAGGTGCTTCCATCGGACAAAAATCCTTATCCATATACTTGAAGTATCCGGTAATGGCAATCATGGCAGCGTTATCCGTTGTGTAGCTGAACTTCGGAATAAATATTTTCCAACCATACTTCCCGGCATGCTCACGGAAAGCATTACGCAATCCGTTATTGGCAGAAACGCCTCCTGCAACAGCCACTTCCTTTATTTTATATTGTTTGGCAGCTTTGCGCAACTTATCCATCAAGATATCTACAACGGTAGCTTCCAGTGATGCCGCCAAATCCGTCTTGTGATGTTCGATGAAATCGGGGTCGTCCTTCATCCAGTCGCGCAGAGAGTAAAGAAACGAGGTCTTAAGTCCGCTGAAACTATAATCCAACCCTGGAATATGCGGTTTGCTGAACGAGAAGGCTTTAGGATTACCTTGCCGAGCCAGTTTGTCAATAATCGGACCACCCGGATATCCCAATCCCATTACCTTCGAGCATTTGTCAATGGCTTCACCGGCGGCATCATCAATGGTCTGCCCCAAAATTTCCATATCGTTATAGGCTTTCACCAAGATAATCTGTGAGTTTCCACCGGAAACCAGCAAGCAGAGGAAAGGAAATTCCGGCTGCACATTATCTTCACCTTCTGCTTTAATGAAATGAGCTAACACATGACCAGTCAAATGATTAACATCAATCATAGGAATACCTAATGAACGGGCAAACCCTTTGGCGAAAGATACCCCCACCAACAACGACCCCATCAATCCCGGTCCACGCGTAAAGGCCACAGCACTCAATTCCTCTTTGGTTACTCCGGCGCGTTTCAATGCCTCATGCACTACCGGAACTATATTTTGTTGGTGCGCGCGGGAAGCCAGTTCAGGCACTACCCCGCCGTATGCTTCATGCACAGCTTGGCTGGCCACCACATTCGAAAGCAGATAACCATCTTTGATGACAGCTGCAGAAGTGTCATCACAAGAAGATTCTATTCCCAAGATTATTGTACTCATAATGTTTATTTACGTTTAAACGCTGCAAAAGTAGTGATAAAAGTACGATTCATAACGTATTATTTCATATTTTTGTTGGCTGATTATAAAAATTAACCGCCTATCAGAAAGCTAAAAAAAACAGTACGCTGGGTACTCGGTATTGTATTGGGATTGTATATCGGTACCATATTGTTGCTAAACATTCCATCCGTTCAGCGACAAATGTCTGTATTTGTTGCCAATGAACTGGCTTCCATACTGGACAGCAAGATTTCCATTGGGCGAATAAACATAGGATTGCTGAACCGCATCATCATCGACGACCTGCTCCTGGACGACCAGTCTGGCAAGGAAATGCTGAAGGTGACCCGTCTTTCTGCCAAATTCGATATTCTCCCCCTATTCAGCGGCAAAATATCCATCAGTAACATACAATTGTTCGGCTTTAACATCAATCTGAACAAGCAGACTCCCAAGGATAAACCTAATTTTCAGTTTGTACTCGACGCATTCGCATCCAAAGATACGGTTCAAAAGAAAAACAACCTGGATCTCCGTATCAATTCCTTACTGATACGCCGCGGAAAGGTTTCATATGATGTGCTGTCCGAGAAAGAGACTCCGGGAAAGTTCAATCCACAGCATCTCCGCTTGCGTAACATTATTGCAAACATCTCCCTAAAAGCATTGCAAAATGATTCTATCAATGCTGCCATCAAGCGTCTGAGCATCGAAGAAGAACATTCCGGATTTGAATTGAAGAAACTAAGCCTAAAGGTTATCGGTAATGACCAACGGATGAAAATCGAAAATTTCGCCATCGACCTCCCCAACACCTCTTTGGCAATGGATACTATACACATGGATTATGACAGTCTGGGGGCGTTTGACAATCTTGCCCAAGATGTCCGTTTCTCATTCCATTTGCTGCCCTCTCAAATCGCCTTGCAGGATTTATCGGCTTTTGTTCCGGCTTTTGGTTCTTTTAAGGAAAAATTGCAAGTAGAGGTACAGACGGACGGCACTGTCAATCAACTGAATTGCCCGCACCTTTCCGTCTCTGTCGGAAATCATTTTTATCTGAGGGGAGACGTATCACTACAAGACCTTTCCCATCCGAAAAATGCTTATATATTCGGCAATTTGTCCAATTTGTACGCAGACCCGGAAGGAATAGCCTTCTTTGTCCGGAATTTCAGCAAGAACTATAATGGAGTACCTCCCGTCCTGCAACACTTAGGAACGGTTTCCTTCCGTGGAGAAGTCTCGGGCTACTTCACAGACCTCGTAACTTACGGACAAGTACGTACTGACATCGGAACCATCCAAACCGACGTAAAACTAAGTTCTAACAAAGATAAAGGTTATTTTTCCTATTCCGGTGCAGTGAAAACCAAAGACTTTGAGCTGGGCAAGATGCTGGGCAACAAGAAACTGGGTAAAGTAACTTTCAATCTGGATGTCAACAGCAGCCATTACGAAAACCAATACCCGTCCGTACTGCTGAAAGGGCTGGTTGCCTCTATTGATTACAGCGACTACAATTACGAAAATATCACCCTAGATGGAGAATACAAGCAGGGAGGCTTCACGGGAAAAGTCGCCTTGGATGACACCAATGGTTCTGTTATTTTGAACGGTACCATCAATACCGCCAGTCGGGTACCGACTTTCAACTTTCAGGCAAGCATCGACAAATTTCGTCCTCATGCCCTACATCTGACACCCAACTATGAAGATACGGAAATATCAGTCAAAGTCAAGGCAGACTTCACCGGCGGTTCCATTGACGAGATGAACGGTGAAATCAACATTGATAGCTTATTGTTCGCAGCTCCGGAAACACAATACTTCCTGGACAACCTGAAGATATCCGCCATAAGAGAAAGCGAAAACCAGAAACGGCTGACCATCCAATCCAACTTTCTCCAAGGTAGCATAGAAGGCGATTATTCTTATCGTACCCTGCCTGCCAGTGTACTGAATATCATGCGTCGTTATATCCCCGCCTTGATTCTGCCAGACAAGAAACCCATAGAGACGGAGAACAATTTCCATTTCGACATGCACATTTACAATACGGAACTGCTCTCCACCGTCTTTCAGATTCCGGTAAAAGTATATACCCATTCCACCATTAAAGGATACTTCAATGACAAGGCACAGCGACTCCGTGTAGAAGGCTATTTTCCCCGTCTCCGCTATGAAAACAAATTCATCGAATCCGGAATGTTCCTTTGCGAGAATCCCGGTGACCAGTTCCATACACGCCTACGCTTCAGCAACCGCAAATCAAGCGGCGCTGTCAATATAGCTTTAGAAGCGCAAGCCCAGAACAACAGCATACAGACCACGCTGAACTGGGGTAACAGCAGCACTGTAACCTACAGCGGGAAACTCGCCGCCGTCGCCCACTTCATCCGTGAACAGAAAGAAGCGAATGAAAACAAGAGGAAACTTCCCCCCTTAAAAACCGTCATTAATGTCCAGCCCACCAACGTGATACTGAACGATACGCTATGGGATATACATCCCTCCCAAGTGGTACTCGACTCCGGCAAAGTGTATGTCAATGATTTCTACTTCAGCCATAAAGACCGGCACTTGCGTATCAATGGTATCGTTTCACCACAACCCGAAGATACAGTACGTCTGGATTTGAAGGAAATCAACATCGGTTATGTGTTCGACATTGCAGACCTCGGAGTCAATTTCAAAGGAGAAGCCACCGGTCCGGCTTTCGCCAGCGGAGTACTGGAAAACCCCGTCATGAGCACCGACTTGTTTATCCGCAACCTCGGATTGAACGAAGGCTTGCTGGGTGATGCCAACATACACGGAGAATGGCACCACGACGTGAAGGGCATCTATCTGGATGCCCATATCAGGGAGAAAGATATCGCCAAAAGCCATGTGTATGGCTATGTCTATCCCTTGAAGCCCACCAGTTCATTGGATCTCCAAATTGAAGCGGGCGGTACCAACTTGAAGTTTATACATCATTATATGAGCAGCATCACGCCCGAATTCAACGGACGTGCCACCGGCCATGTACATTTCTATGGCAAATTCAAGGCTCTCACCATGGAAGGGCGTGTATTCGGCGATGCTTCCATGAAGGTAGACGTGCTCAACACCACTTTCTCCGTCAAAGACAGCATCTACATCGAGCCCGGCGGGTTGACCTTCCGCAACAACCGCATTTTCGACACGCAAGGGCATCAAGGCAGCATGAGCGGCTATCTGCACTATCAGCATTTCAAGAACCTGGAGTACCGTTTCAATTTCAATGTCAACGACATGCTGGTGATGAATACCAAAGAATCACCGGACTATCCCTTCTACGGCACCGTCTACGGTACGGGAAATGCCACTATTGCCGGTAATGCCCAAGATGGCGTTAACATTGACATTGCAATGACTACCAATCGCAACACCACCTTTACCTATATAAAGGATAACGTATCTACAGCAGTCAGCAACCAGTTCATCAAGTTTGTGGACAAAACGCCACGCCGTGCCGTACAAGACTCTGTCCGCCTTTCCGACTACGAGATTGCCCAAAAGGAAATCGAGGAAGAGAAAGAGAGCGACACTGACATCCGGTTGAATCTCTTGGTAGACGCCACTCCCGACGCTACCATGAAGATTATCATGGACCCTATCGCCGGCGACTATATCAGTGGACGGGGAACCGGAAATATCCGTACTGAGTTTTTCAATAAAGGAGATGTAAAGATGTTCGGCAGTTACCGGATAAGCCAGGGAGTCTATAAATTCAGTCTGCAAGAGGTTATCCGAAAGGACTTTATTATCAGGGATGGGAGTACCATTACATTCAACGGTTCGCCGCTGGATGCCACTCTGGACATAAAAGCAGGCTATACGGTCAACTCAGCATCCTTAAATGACCTGATGCCCAACGAGGCAACCTCCGGCTACATCAGCCAGACAAATGTAAAAGTGAACTGTATGATGGACCTTACCGGACAATTGACTTCACCCGATGTAAAATTTGACATCGAGCTACCCAACGAACGCGATGAAGTGCAGGCCATTGTCCGTAACTATATTCCTACTGACGAGCAAATGAACATGCAGATACTCTATCTGTTGGCTATCGGCAAGTTCTATACCCCGGAAAACTTGGGAGCCACCCAGAATTCGAATATGATGTCCAGTGTTGTTTCATCCACCCTTTCCGGACAGTTGAATAACGCTTTATCGAACATTCTCGATGTTAATAACTGGAACTTCGGCACCAATTTCAGTACCGGTGAAAGAGGCTGGACAGACATGGAGTTCGAGACCATGCTTTCGGGGCAATTATTGAATAACCGACTACTTATCAATGGTAATTTTGGTTATCGTGACAATCCGATGGCAAATACTAATTTTGTGGGAGACTTTGAAGCGGAATGGCTCGTCAACCGTTCCGGAGACATCCGCCTGAAAGCGTACAACGAAACGAACGACCGCTACTACACCCGGACAAATCTGACAACACAAGGTATTGGTATTATCTTCAAAAAGGATTTCAACAAATGGAGTGAGCTCCTTTTCTGGAACAGATGGAAACTCAACCGGCTGAGAAAGGAACAAGAAATAAAACAAGATACCCTATCCTCTGATAAAATAAACACAGAACAGCAGATGCCCGAGGCACAATCAAAACGGAAAAGGGAGCAAAAATAAGATTGACGTTCTTACTGTCCACATTGAAGGTTTTAGAATAAGCAAATAGGCTCAAATACAGTATTTTAACATGGCTACACCCTTTATACCTAAAGGTGTAGCCATCACTCTACGATGGTATAGGCATTCAAGGCAAAGGGTGTAGCCATAAAAATACATCAGAAAGGTAATGGCCCGTCCGACCCCACACCTCCAAACGGGTTGTCCGTCTGTGGCGGAAAATCAGCAGCCGATGGAGGTGGCGGTGTTGCCGTACTTCCGATAGGCGCATTCATACGTGAACCGAATGTAGCTCCTCCACCCTCCGTCGGAGGTGGAATAACCATATCATCCTCGGGATTCTGGAAACGGGTGTACTGTCCGATAAACCTCAGACGCACATCCCCCACGGCACCGTTACGGTGCTTTGCTATGATGATTTCCGCCATACCGCGCAAGTCACTGCCATCGGCAGAAGTATAAATCTTGTAATATTCGGGACGGTGGATGAAGCAAACCATATCGGCATCCTGCTCGATGGCACCGGATTCACGAAGGTCACTCAACTGGGGACGCTTGCCTTCCTCGCCTTCACGGTTCTCCACACCACGGTTCAACTGCGACAGAGCGATGATAGGAATGTTCAGCTCCTTGGCCAAACCTTTCAATGAGCGCGAAATGGTACTAACTTCTTCCTGACGGCTACCGAAAGACATTCCGCTTGCATTCATCAGCTGAAGGTAGTCGATGATGATAATCTTTACTCCGTGCTCACGTACCAAACGCCGTGCCTTCGTACGGAGTTCGAATACCGACAAAGAAGGCGTATCGTCCACATAAAGCGGAGCATCCAGCAAGTCACGCAGTTTGTAATCCAACTGCTGCCATTCATAGTCCGCCAACTGACCACTCTTGATTTTCTCACTCGGAATCTCGCACACGTTGGATATCAAACGGTTCACCAGCTGCACGTTACTCATTTCAAGCGAGAACAGCGCTACGGGATTGCGGAAATTCACGGCAATGTTTTTCGCCATGGAAAGTACGAACGCCGTTTTACCCATGGCAGGACGGGCTGCAATAATGATGAGGTCGGACTTCTGCCATCCGGAAGTCATCTTGTCCAGCTTGGTATAACCACTTTCCAAACCACTCAAACCATCGGTACGGGCAGCAGCTTTCTGAATCAAATCATAGGCTTCGGCAATGACAGGATTAATTTGTGTATAATCCTTCTTCATGTTCTGCTGGGAAATCTCGAACAGTTTTCCTTCGGCCTCCTGCATCAAATCGTCCACATCCAGCGTCTCGTCGAAAGCCTTGCTCTGGATATTACTGGTAAAAGTAATCAATTCACGTGCCAAAGCTTTCTGCGCAATGATACGTGCATGATATTCGATGTGTGCAGAAGATGCCACCTTACTGCTAAGTTGGGTAATATAGAACGGGCCGCCCACTTCCTCCAATTCTCCCCGCTTTGAAAGCTGCTCCTTCACGGTGAGGATATCGACCGGCTTCTGATTCACGGCCAAATCGGTAATAGCGGAATATATCAGCTGATGTCTATGCTCATAGAATGACTCCGGACGAAGAATTTCACTTACCAGCGAATAAGCGTCCTTCTCAATCATCAAGGCTCCCAAGACTGCTTCTTCCAGCTCCGGCGCTTGCGGCTGGATACGTCCGTAGTCTGTTACGGGCTGTGGTGCCTTTCCTTTCGGAGTACGGGATGTTCTTCTTTGTTCTGCCACTTTAAGAATTAATAATTGAAAATTAAAAATTAAATGAACTTCCCTTTTAGAAAGGGGAAGCAAAGATAATGCAAACCGAATACATAACTTTCATGCTTGCATGAAAAAGTTATGTTGAGGTGCAGCCTATCTTCGCTCGTATGGCAAAGATAAGCGAATTTATTTATAAGCGGTAAATAAATCATTGCTAAGTTTTCAATCTACTATGAACAGAAATCACTAACTTTGTCTTCGGAAGCTGCACTTCATAGCTTCCCCTTTTAATTTTAAATTATTAATTCTTAATTTTCAACGCCATGCTGACTTTTCCAAATGCCAAAATAAACCTGGGACTGAATATCACAGAGAAGCGTCCGGACGGATACCATAATCTGGAAACCATTTTCTATCCGGTTCCCATAGAAGATGCTTTGGAAATAAATATCTTGAACGAAGGAAACCGAAAGTTCCGTCTGCATCAGGCAGGCCTGGAGATTGAGGGAGAAGCGGAAAACAATCTGGTAGTGAAAGCCTACAAGTTGCTGGACGACCAATTCAACCTTCCTCCGGTAGACATCCATCTCTTCAAGCATATTCCCTCGGGAGCCGGACTGGGTGGCGGTTCGGCCGATGCAGCCTTCATGCTGAAGCTTCTGAATAATAAGTTTGAACTCGGACTGCCGGATGACACTCTGGAAGAGTATGCCGCCAAGCTGGGTGCCGATTGTGCCTTCTTCATCAGAAACCGTCCGACTTACGCAGAAGGTATCGGAAACATATTTTCTCCCCTTCCCCTCTCACTGAAAGGATATCGGATATGGTTGGTGAAGCCGGACATTTTCGTCTCTACACGGGATGCCTTTGCAAAAATAAAACCGCATCATCCGGAAATGTCTCTGAAAGAAATTGCCCAACTTCCCGTTGAAGAATGGAACGGACGAATGGTCAATGACTTTGAAGAAAGCGTATTCCCCCAATTTCCCACTATCGGAGAAATCAAGGAAGAGATGTATCGGCAAGGAGCTGTATATGCCTCCATGAGTGGTTCGGGGTCATCTGTTTACGGATTATTCAAGGAAGATGCCGTATTGCCGGAAGTGGATTTCGGAGAAAAAGCTTTTGTATACAAAGGCCGGTTCACTGATGTTTAAAAATGCGTCAACCAATATACTGATTTCCGGAAACAAAAACACAACAAGGTTGTTCTTACAGAAAACTCAAAACAACCTTGATTATGAAAAAGTTCAAATTCGGTATTCTGGCAGGACTACTTGTCTTGCTGTCAGTGTCCGCTTTTGCGGAAGGACGTCTTCCCGTAAATATACAAACAGCTTTTCAAAAGCTCTATCCTCAAGCAACGGATGTGGAATGGGAGCAAATGGCCGGTTGCTACGTGGCAGAATTTATTGCAGATAGTCAGGAAGTTGATGTCTGGTTCAATAAACAAGCGGAGTGGGTCATGACTGAAACGGATGTAGAGTCACTGGAAAAAGTGCCGGCTCCCGTGGCAGAAGCATTCATGAGCAGTAGAATGGCCGGCATGAAGTTAAGGGACGTAAGAATCATCACCTTTCCCAAACATCCCACAGTGATTATAATTGAGGTGGAACAATACAATTCCGATGAAGAATTCCAACTGTTCTATGCTCCGGATGGAAAACTATTACAAAGCCTCGATGTAACAGAACTTGGAGGAGAGATCTATCCCGGACTCTTTTTCAATGATTAATACTGACGATTGGTGATTTGTCGATGGTATCCATTCATCAACAAATCACCAATCATTCATCACCAATCATTAATATACCTCTACCCTATCAGCAATACGCTTCGCTTTGTCGCGCAACGTGTCAAGATCACTGTCAAGAGGTGCATAACACAGCACTACACCCATACGGCGGTTTACGCGGGTAGTAGGCTTGCCAAAAATACGCAGATAAGTATCCTCTTCTTTTGTAACCTCTTCCATGCCACGATAATTGGGACGTTCCTGACTGGCTATCGGAGAGAGGATGACAGCACTGGCTCCTATACGCTCCTGCTTGATGCCAGGGATAGGCAGACCAAGCACCGCACGACAGTGCAATTCAAACTCATTCAGATTCTGGGTTCCGGCCAGGGTTACCATACCCGTATCGTGCGGACGTGGAGAAAGTTCGGAGAAATAGACACCGTTCTCATGGCTGAGAAAGAATTCCACTCCCCACAATCCGGCACCGGTCAAGGCACGGGTCACTTTCTCTGCCATATCCTGCGCCTCCCTTAGATGGGCAGGGTCAATATGGGCAGGCTGGAAACTTTCACGATAGTCCCCACCCTTCTGTACATGGCCGATAGGCGGGCAGAACAAGGTCGGGCCATTCTTCTGCGTTACGGTGAGCAATGTTATCTCACTGTCGAACTTGATGAATTCCTCAATGATAAGTTCTTTTATGTCTCCACGGCTACCATTACAGCCATATTCCCAAGCATGCTCCAATTCGTCGGCACTCTTTACGAGAGACTGGCCTTTGCCGGAAGAGGACATCAGCGGTTTCACCACGCATGGGAAACCTATCTTTTCAGCTGCAATTTTCAGTTCATCCAGAGATTTGGCATAAAAATATTTAGCAGTCTTCAATCCCAGCTCTTTAGCTGCAAGGATTCTCAGATAACCGGAGATTAAGCAATTCCGTTCGTCAATGATAATCGGAATTGAAAACCCAAACTTTAAAATTGCCTGAATAAGCTTGTTCAACTGATTTTTAGAATGTTTTTCGCTCAGATTATTCGGGATAATAATCTCCGAAAGATTAATCATTGCGAAATTTGATCTTCCGTTTTCAGTAAAGTGCCGCAGAATTTCTGCCATTTTTGTTCCCATCTCGGGAATCTGTACGTGTTTTTCTAATTTGAACATCGTTGTTCTCCTTAATTAATCTACGAAGGCGAAAGTCCCTTCGTAATAATTTAAAGGAGACTTAAAATCCTAAAATCCGACTATTACTAAGGTTTAGAAGGTGTACTACTACTACTATGCTTATCCGCTTTTACTATAAAAACGGATAAGTTGTGGTAAATAAATACTACAAGGAGTGATGACAAGTGAAAAACATTGATAATGACTGTCCAATATGCGGCAAGAATAATGCGGTAATTTCTAACGGGAAAAATAAACGTTGTAATCGCTATTTTAAACCTGGCGCCGAAAGAATAGGTTATCCAAAAGAGTTTAAATTAGTATTACACAGTATTTTAGCGTTATTTAACGCTAAAAAATTAAAAATTAGAAAGCTATCTCTCAAAGATTTTAAAAATAAGATTGTGCAGAAACGGTTTCCAACAATTTGTAATCCTCAAATAGAATACAAAGTTTTTAAACATTTGTCAGAATCTACAACCGAATCAAGGATGGATATAAATGCAGATATTAAAGATGTGGTAATATTAGCTCAAAATGGCAATTCGTTTTTTGTTGTAAATGAGTTGACAAAAGGTAAAAAGATCACTTTTAATGATTGCATAGTACAAGTTATTTAATGTACTGTATCCAGATATAATAAATCTTTTTATCCCGATTGCTGCACATTGCATAGTCTTGATAAATACGGTTCGGATTCTTAAAAGTGTAGAGCAAAACATCGACTTCGCCTGTAATCTGGTTAGTTATTTTAGCTCCGAATGAACTTTTGTCTTTAGCTGTAATACATTTTCCGCTATCACCAAATAAATGTGCTTCGTACCAGGCGTAGTAATTCTGCATTATTACCTGCTTAACGTCTTTATCAAAACAATCGTCTGCAATGTGTCTGCCAATTCTGCTGTCCAGAAATTCTCTGATTTCTTCTGCATCTTTGCCGGAAAGAAGCAAGAGCGTTTCAAACGCAAGATTCCTCCTCTTCTGAGTTTCCTCTTCTTCATAATCCAAC
>OHTZ01001344.1_pt1 | contig 12003 bp, 10 predicted proteins | sample 1579011 | NCBI WGS metagenome assembly OHTZ01 (sample SAMEA3879603, study PRJEB24766) | human gut metagenome | biome: human-associated habitat; feature: feces | place: USA | collected 1985/1987
ATGGAGCCGTTACAAATTATTAAATGGATACTATGTCATTCATCCAATGGGATGGGATGCTTTTGGAGCCCCTGCAGAACAATATGCAATAAAGAACCATATTCATCCAAAAGAAGCAGTAAAGGAAAATATTAAAACCTTTAAAACACAAATGAAAACACTAGGTTTTTCATTTGACTGGGATAGAGAATTCTCAACAACAGATCCAGAATATTATAAATGGACACAATGGATCTTTACAAAATTATATGATCAAGGATTAGCTTATATTGATGAAATTCCAGTTAACTGGTGTCCAGAATTAAAAGCTGTTCTTGCTAATGAAGAAGTTATTGATGGTAAAAGTGAACGTGGTGGATATCCTGTACACCGCCTACGCCAGCCGCAACCACGAGGACACCATGCGCCGCCTGACCAAGACCCACATCTATAAGCCCGGTGACCCGGAGGTGCTCACCCAGCCGTAAAGCGGAAGCCGCGCCGCAGGGTGCAATAACCAAAGCCCCCGGCCTGACAGAGCAGGCCGGGGGCAAGGAAGTATCTCCGGGAATATCACATGGTAAACTGGATGGCGCAGAAGGCAGCATAGATGCACAGCAGAATAATGCCCTGTGCACGGGACAGCCTGCCGCGCTTCAGCGCGGGAAGGGTCATGATCATCATGACAGCCAGCATGACCGGGATCTCCAGCACAAGGCTGGAATTGATGCCGAACAAAGTAGAGCTCTGCGGCACGGTGAAGGGCGCCAGCGTGACGGACATACCGCTGACCAGCACCAGATTGAACACGTTTGCGCCCACGATGTTGCCAAGGGACAAATCGCTGCAGCCCTTGACCAGCGAGGTGATGGCGGTGACCAGCTCCGGCAGAGAGGTGCCCAGCGCCACAAAGGTCAGCGCGATGACCGACTCCGGCACGCCCAGTGCCTGTGCGATGAGGGTGCCGTTATCCACCAGCAGGTTTGCGCCCAGTGCGATCAGCACAGCGCCCAGCACCAGCAGCACCAGCGTTTTGGTAAGGGACATCTCTTCCCCTGCATTTTCGGCCTCGGCCTCCGCTTCGGCGGCGGCAGGGGCTTTTTTCATCTGCAATACGTTTGCCACCATGTAGGCCACGAACATGGCCAGCATCACAAAGCCCAGCGGGCGGGTGAATTCGCCCATGGCGTAGGCAGCCACGCAGTAGATGGCGGCTGCGGCAAAGAAGAAGGCTACCGGCACCCGCAGGGTCTTGGGGTCTACCTTGCCCGGACGGACGGCGATGGTGATGGCGGCGATCAGGGCAGAGTTGCAGATGACCGAGCCGATGGCGTTGCCGTAGGCGATCTCACCATGGCCGGACACGGCGGACATGGTGGACACCATGACCTCCGGCAGGGTGGTGCCGATGGACACCACCGTTGCGCCGATGAGCAGCTCCGGCAGGTGGAACCGCCGTGCCAGTGCCGAAGCACCGTCCACGAACCAGTCGCCGCCCTTGATCAGGAACAGCAGACCGACGATAAATAGCAATACAGGAACCAGCATAATTTTTCTCCTCTGATTTTTCGCGGGGCGTGAACCCACAGAACCGGGAACGGATCGCTCCATCCCCGGTTCTGCACAAGATCGGTCAGTTGGCGTTATTTCTGCATGATGTGGATGGCAAAACCGCCGTACTCGCCCTCAAGATACACATTCTTGATGCGGCCGTCCTCAAAATAGGCGGCAGTCTCCATGCGGAAGCGGAAGCCATTTTCCTCCAGCTCCTCCATCGCAGCCTTCAGGTCGGGGGTGCGCATTGCGATGTGGCCGTTCTTGCCCAGAAAGGGGCTCTTCATGCACTCGAAATAGTTACCGGCAAACTCGGACTTCTGTCCGTGGCGGGGCTCTAAGTTGAACAGCTTGCACAGCAGCAGCGCCAGCTGCTCGGCCTCGCCTGCGTTGTCGGTGTTGATGCCGACGTGCTCCAGCTCAAACGTGTTTTTCATTTTGCGTTTCTCCTGTTACTTCATGGGGAAGATCAGCACAGCGCCCACCGTCAGCGCCAGCAGACGGATGAAGTACTGCGGAATGGTGAACTTCCAGAACTCGGTGATCTTGTAGTCACCGGCGCCCATGATCATGGCGGGCATACCGTCAATGGGCAGGAAGTGTCCGCACCAGCCGGAGACCACGATAGCGGCAGCGGCTGCGGTGGGGTCCAGACCCAGATTGACGCAGGTGGCAATGGCCATGGGAGCAAAGACGTACACGGTGCCGATGGTGGAACCGGTCAGGGTTGCCAGCACACTGGTCAGGATGCAGAAAGCGAAGATCAGCACGAAGGGGTTGACGTTGGTGCCCAGCATCTTGGCAACGGTCTCGCCGACCAGACTGGTCAGGCCGGTGTTGCCCAGAGCATCGGCGATGCCGATGACGCCTGCGGACATCAGGATGATGGGTGCGCTGATGGAGTTGCGGATCTCGTTGAAGTCCATGACGCCGGAGATCAGGATGATGCCCACGGCCAGACCGGTGATGGCGTAGCCTGCGTCACCGATCTTGCTCTGCAGGATCATGCCCACAACGGCGAGCACAAAGCTGAAGTAGGTGATGAGCTCCTGATTCTTGGTCAGGGCGACCTTCTGCTCACCGGCGTGGAGAGCCTCTTCCTTGGCCTCGGCAATGGGGTGGTCCGGCAGGATCTTGTAGGCCAGGATGCACCACACCAGGAAGCCGATGGACAGGCACAGGTTGACCAGAGAGAACTTGACCAGATTGACGTTTGCCGCAACGCCTGCGCTTTCCAGAACGGCGATCACGATGCCGTACTGCAGAGCGGTGTTGAAGGGCAGCAGCGGGTGGTTTGCTGCAAAGCCCGCAGGCATCAGAACCCTGGACGGGGGCAGCTGCTTGGAGTAGGGCAGAGTGGACAGCAGGCCGATGACCAGCACATAGTAGGCGGTGGAACCGGTGCCGAACAGGCTGCAGCCCAGCATAACGATGAGGATCAGCAGGACGTAGGCCTTAAAGCCGCCCTTGCTGGCCATGTTGAACATGGTCTGCTTGAACTTGACGATGAAGCTGGTCTTCTGCAGGGCCGCAATGATGGCCATGAAGGATGCCAGCATGACGATGGTGGGGTTTGCGAAGCCGCCGAAGGCGGTCTTGATGTCGGTAACGCCGAACACCACCAGCAGCAGCAGCGCCAGCAGCGGGGGTGCACCGAAGGGCAGTTTATCCACCATGATCAGGATGATCATGAGGACAGTCACTGCCAGAGCAATGATCATGGGAAGTGTCATAGAACGTTTCCTCCTTTTTTGTGTCCGCAGTACCTGTTGCGCAAGAGCCCGACCCTTTGCACAATTCCGATGCGGCTTTCTTGATTAAAAGTATATAGTTTTCCGCTGTGCGTCACAATCATTTTTGGGCTCGTTGTGTTCTTTTTTGAAACATATTCAGAATTTGTTCAATTCTTTTGCCGCAATATGTCGCTTTTTGAAACATATTGCGGTTAGTTTCGGCTGATTTGTTGCTTTTTGAAACAGGGCACCCTTTCCGTCACGGCTATCGCCGTGCGCCCTCTCAGTCAAAGCCTACGGCTTTGACTGAGAGGGCGTGCAAGGCTAACGGGTGCTGCCCCTCATCTGGCACGGAAGCGCCTGAGAGGGTTCGCTCCCTGAGGGAGTTCGTCCCCAAAACCAGAAAAAGCCGCCGCACCGTACGGGGTGCAGCGGCTCTCTCTGGAAGAAAATGAAGAATTGGTTGGGATGAGGATAACTTAGTGGGCGCGGCCGGTCATTTTGACCGCATACTTGATGGCGTTGACAAGGCTCAGCTCGTTGCCGTTGCCCTTACCGGCGTGGTAGAAGTCGGTGCCGTGATCCACGCTGGCGCGGATGATGGGCAGACCCAGTGTGACGTTGACGCCCTCCACGGCCTTCCACTCCTGCTTTTCGCGGTCGTAGACAAAGCCCACGGTCTTGAGCGGGATGTGACCCTGATCGTGGTACATACACACCACGATGTCGTACCAGCCGCCGAGGGCCTGCGAGAACACGCTGTCCGGCGGGCAGGGGCCCACAACGCCGGTAATGCCCTCGGCCTTGGCAGCCTCGATGGCGGGGGTGATCTCCTCGATCTCCTCCCGGCCGAACAGGCCGTTCTCACCGCAGTGAGGGTTCAGAGCAGCCACGGCGATGCGGGGGTTCTCGATGCCCATATCCTTGCAGGCCTTGTTGGCGATCTCGATGACCTCCAGCACGCGATCCTTCTTGACCCGGTCGCAGGCTTCCCGCAGGGAAACGTGGGTGGAAACGTGCACCACGCGCAGGTCGTGATGGGCCAGCATCATGGTGTACTTCTTGGTGTGGGTGTAGGTGGCGTAGATCTCGGTGTGGCCGTCAAAGTGGGTGTAACCGTCCGACTTTTCGCCGTGGTAGTACTCCAGTGCCTTGTTCATGGCTTCCTTGTTCAGGGCGTTGGTGCAGGTGGCATCCACCTCACCCGCCATGGCCAGCTCAATGACCTTTTTCACGCACTGGAAGGCTGCGTTGCCGCCCTCCACGCTGACCTTTGCTATCTCAAACTTGCTGATGTCCTCGATCAGATCCAGATGCAGCACGTCGATGGTGCCGGGGGTGAACAGGGCATCCGACACCTTCTCGCAGCGGTGGATGACGATGTCCTCGCGGCCAACGAACTTCTTGGCCTGCTCCATCACCTTCACATCGCCCACCACGATGGGGCGGCAGTAGCTGTACTGCTCCGGGTCAGCCAGAGCCTTGATGGTGATCTCCGGGCCGGAACCGGCGGGATCACCCATGGTAATACCGACAATGGGTTTATTCATAGCAGCCTTCTCCTTGCTTCAGTGCGTTTCAGTGCAGACCCTTGGCCTCGTTCTCTGCCAGAACCTTCTTGATGGCCTCCATGCCCTCTTCCGGCACATAGTTGAAGGGTGCGCGGCACTTGCCAACGGGGTGACCCTGCAGGGCAACGGCGGTCTTGATGATGGTGTTGGGGTTGCCGTACTTGAAGGTCTGCTGCAGGATGGCAATGGCGTCCTGTGCAGCCTGTGCGCCCTCCAGATCTCCGGCCTTGAAGCAATCGTAGATCTTGGCAACGGTCTCCGGCCAGATGTTGGCGCGGCCTGCAATGCCGCCTGCGCCGCCCTCTTTCAGGCAGGTCAGGATGGCGCCGTCGTTACCGGCCAGAATGGCAACTTCCTTATCCAGCTCGCGGGTCAGGCGGATGTAGGCCTTCAGGTTCTCGATATCGCCGCTGGAATCCTTTGCGCCCACGATGTTCTCCACGTCACGGCACAGTGCCTGCACGGTCTCGGGCAGCAGCTTGTTGCCGGTGCGGGCGGGGATGTTGTACAGGATGATGGGCAGGTTCACAGCCTTTGCCACAGCGGTGTAGTGGTCGTACAGCTCCTTCTGGGAGGCCAGTGCAAAGCTGGGGGTGATGATGGACAGTGCGTCTGCGCCCAGCTCCTCGGCACGCTTGCTCAGGCGGATGGTCTCGGCGGTGGTGATGCAGCCGGTGCCTGCGTAGACCGGTACGCGGCCCTTTACCTGATCGATGACAGTGGCAAGGATCTCTTCCTTCTCCTGGAAGGACAGGGCGTAGGCTTCGCCGTTGGTGCCCATGGGGAAGATGCCGTGCACGCCGCCTGCCAGCAGGCGCTCCACCTGCTCGCGCAGAGCCTGATGGTTGACCGTCTGCTCAGGGTCGTTATTCATGGGGGTGATTACGGGAGGGATGATGCCCTTGATATCGCTGGTCTTCATAAGTCTTTACTCCTTTTCTGTTACATGATTTCCTGATACAGCTTGCGTGCGTCGTCGGCGGTAACGGGGCGCATATTGTTCACCAGCAGGCGCTGTACCTGCATACCGGCGTTGACCAGACCTTCCAGATCCTCGGCAGGCACGCCAAACTCCTTGAGGCTGGTGGGGATATCCAGATGCTTGACGATGTGCTCCAGACGGGCGATCATCCATGCAGTCTTTTCCTCCACGGTGGTGCAGGTCTTTTCCTCGTGGCAGCAGCGGTCGTAGGCGGCAGCCAGACGCTCGCGCACGGCGGGGTGCTCGCTGTTGAAGCGCATGACCGGTGCCAGCAGGATGGCGTTGGACACGCCGTGTGCAATGTGGTACTTGCCGCCCAGCGGGTAGCTCAGTGCGTGCACAGCGGTGGTGCCGGAAGCGGTGATGGCCAGACCGCCGTAGTAGGCTGCGATCTGCATCCGGTTCTTCTCTGCCATGGCCTCGGGGTCATCGCAGGCTTTTTCGATGTTGTTCAGGATCAGGTCCAAGCCTTCCAGTGCGTACAGATCGCTGAAGGGGTTGGCCTTGTTGCTGGTAAAGCACTCGATGCAGTGTGCCAGCGCATCCACGCCGGTAGCGGCCGCGATCTTGCGGGGCAGGTTCTTGATCATGCGGGCGTCCAGAATGACGTAGTCCGCGATCATGTTCTCGTTGACGATGCCGACCTTCAGCTCCTTCTCGGGGACAGCGACGATGGCGTTGGGAGTGACCTCAGCGCCGGTGCCGGCGGTGGTGGGGATGAGGACGATGGGCACGCACTTCTGTGCCATGCCGGGGTTATCCAGCAGCTCCTTCACACCGTAGGCGTCGGTCACCAGCACGCTTGCCAGCTTGGCAGCGTCCATCACGGAGCCGCCGCCACAGGCCACGATCAGGTCTGCACCGGAGACCTTGAACTCGTCCACCAGCTTCTGCACAGCCATGTAGCTGGGCTCCGGGGGCAGCTCGTCCAGCACATAGTACTCTGCGCCGGAGGCCTTGACGGCCTCTTCCGGCAGAGCAAACAGGCCTGCGCCCTCAATGCCCTTATCGGTGAACATGGCTACCTTTTTTGCGCCGCGCGCCTTGATGATGGCGGTGATATTGTCCATAGCGTTCTCGCCGCCGTAAACTGCGTGCGGCATTTTAAGATTGTACTGGGTCAGCATACTGATCAACCTCCTGAATGATGTTCTGATCTATAAAAAGGATGAAACTCTCGAAAAGCTTTTTCAGCGGCTCTGCGCTGCGGTGGGGTTATACAGACCCACGGTCTCCCGCTTTGCGCCCAGCACGTCCTGCTCCGAGAAGCGGACATACTTGATGCCCTGCCGGGTGCGGGCAGCGTAGGCCAGATGCAGCATGCCGTCCCGTCCCTGCATCAGGTAGGGGTACTCGTACTGCTTGTTGTTGGTCTTGTTCTCATCGCCCATGTAGCCCTCGCCGCGCTCCATCCAGCGGATGATGGGGAAGGTCAGGCCGCCGTCCTCCGAAAGCGCCACCGCCACCGGGCAGCGCAGGCCGGGCCATGCAGCCTTGCCGGGCACGGGGTTGGGGGTGCAGGTGGGGTTATAGGCAATGGCGATGCGGCCGCTCTGCAGCTTGACCGCGCTGATGCTGGAGTTGTTATTGGGCAGCGGGGTGGGTGCAGGCACCGTCCAAGTCTCGCCCCAGTCAAAGGACTCGCTGCGGTGGATGCGGTAGGCCTCGCGGTTGCGCATAAAGGCCACCAGATGCCCCGGTTCCAGCTCGATGACATTGGCGTGGACGTGGCCGTTGCTGCCGGGCATCATGACCATGCGCCAAGTCTTGCCCTCATCGTCCGAGATGCGGAAGGCGGTGGGGTCGCCGGACAGACCCTCGGCAGAGTCGGTGCACAGCCAGTTGGCAAAGATCCAGCGGCCGTTGGACAGCACCTGAATGGGCTGGCGGCAGAAGGTGCCTTCCTCCGGGAACACGGTGGTGTAGTCGCCCCATGTTTTGCCGCCGTCGGTGCTCTTCTGGCAGCGCACCACAGCGGTGAACTGCATATTGTCCTTACCCTCTACGCGGTCCAGCTGGGCGGTGTACATCGCCCACACGGCGTTGTCCGGGCCGTAGAACAGCGAGGGGTTCTGCTCGCTGCGGGTGGGGTCGCCGGAGATATTCACCGGCTCCAGCCACTTGGTACCGTCATGCGGCAGCACCGAGCAGATGATGTGCACATCTGCGCTGCCCTCATAAGTACCGGCGAACCAGCAGCAGAGCAGGTCACCGTTGGGCAGCTCCACCATGGCAGGTGCGTGGGCGGTGGGCCAGCCGCCGGTGGGCAGCAGGGCTTCCAGTGTGCCCATCTCCTCGTTCTCGTACACGGTGCCGTCCCAGGTCAGGCCGGGCAGTTTTGCATAGGTCATGGTCGTTCTCCTTCTGTTACATTTATCTTCTGTTCCAGCCGCAAAGGGCTGTCTGCTTCTGTTCTCAATGCTTTGCAATGCGGTCTGCCAGCTCCACCAGCAGATCCTCCTGCCCAAAGCCGCCGGACTTGGTAATGACGTAGCGGGTGCGCCCCTGATAGGTGAACCGCGCCAGCACGATGCCGCTTTCCAGTTCGCACACCGGTTCCAGCTCCCGTGCGCCCACGCTGTTCATACATTGCAGCAGGGTGTCGCCGCCGGTGAGCAGCAGCGTACCCAGATGTTCGCTGCCGAACAGCGCCCCGAACATCTGCCCGACGCTGCCGGAAATGCCCACCCGCATGCCGTCCAAGTCAATGCCCCGGGCGGCGGCGTAATCGGCGGTAAGCTGGTTGCCCCCGGCGTCATTCGTCTCGATGATGCAGCGGGGGTTTGCTGCCAGCATCTGTTCAATTTCTGCCAGCGCAGCCTTGCCGTCGGCGCTTGCCCAGTAGCCGGGCTCCAGCTTCTGCCGGGGGGTCAGCCGCAGGCGGGCAAAGCCTGCCTTTTCGGCGGTGTCCATCTGCCGCAGGGTGATGGGGTTCACGCTGCCGCAGAGCACCAGCAGCCGGGGGTCCAGCTGCGGGGGCTCGACCACGCTGCCGTCCGAAAGCCCCAGCAGCTCCGGCAGAAAGGCGGCAAAGCCTGCACAGCCTGCCAGCACCGGGGGTGTTCCATTCTGGAACAGCTGCCGCCCGGCGGTTTCCAGATCTGCGGCGGTTGCAGCGTCATACACCAGAATGCCGGTCTTGTCCGCTGCCGTCTCACCGGGGCGCAGGTTCTGTGCGGGGATCTCAGTCTGCAAATGGATCAGCTTTGTCACCTCGGCACAGCGCACCGGCTCGAAGGGGTCGATGCCGAAGGGGCTTTCGTTCACCGGCACGCCTTTGATGTAATGGACGCCCTTTTCGGTGGTGCGTCCGATCTGCGGGAAGGCCGGCAGAAAGGGTAAATTGCGTGCGCCGCTTGCCTTGAGCAGGGCGGCAAGCTCTGCGCCGATGTTGCCGCGCAGGGCAGAATCCGTCTTTTTATAGATGCAGCCCACGCCGTTTTCCACCGCGCTGCGGGTCAGCTCTTCAACAGCCTTGGCAGCCTTTGCGGCGGGCAGATGCCGCGTTTCGGTATCCACCACCAGCACGGTGCTGCTGCACGCGGAAAGGTCTGCCTGCCCCACCACGACCTGCGTGGGGATGCCGTGTGCCGCAAGCTGTACGCCGGTATCCAGCGCACCCGTAAAATCATCTGCAATCATCAGCAGGCGAAGCATTCGTTCGTGCCTCCTCACTTGTTTTTGTGCTTTCATTATGCCGTATCCACCGCGGGAATGCACCCGGCGCAAGCGGGAAAAGCGTTTCATTTTAGCACGTTTTCAATTTTCTTTTTGTTTTGTTGGCAAAAACGTTCTATTTTGAAACCATATTCTGTTTTCTTTTTGAACCAGACCGTTTATAATAGTTTCAAAGAGAAACACGGAGGGACGTTTTATGGTCGAGACTCACACCCGCATTCTGGGCATTGCCCCCTACGACGGAATGCGCACCGCCATGGAGCAGGCGGCGCAGGCCTACCCCAACGTTGAGCTGGAGGTGTACACCGGCGATCTGGAAGAGGGACAGGCCATCGTGCAGCGCATGGCCCCCAACAGCTACGACTGCATTATCTCCCGCGGCGGCACCGCCACCCTGATCCGGCAGGTGACCGACCTGCCGGTGGTGGATATCCATATCTCGGTGTATGATGTGCTGCGCACCATGAAACTGGCAGAGAACTACACCAGCCTGTACGCCATCGTGGGCTTTCCCAGCATCACCGAACCCGCCCACACCCTTTGCAGCCTGCTGAACTTTGATCTGGACATCCTTACCGTCCGCAGTGCCGAGGAGGTGCGCCATACCTTGGAGCGGCTCAAGCAGGGCGGCTACCGGATGGTGGTCTGTGATATGGTCACCCACACCATTGCCCGGGAGATGGGCTTTGACGCCTTCCTGATCACCTCCGGCATCGAGAGCCTGCACAGCGCCATCGATCAGGCGGTGAACATCAGCACATGGTTCGGCCAGCTGCGGCAGGAGAACCTGTTTCTACGCAGCATCACGCAGGAGCAGGGCGGCCGGGTGGTGGTGATGGAGCCGGACGGCAGCCTGTACTATAATAATATGAAGGACATCTCCCCGGAGCTGCACCGCTGTTTGCAGACCCATCTGCGGGAGATCCCCGCCACGGGCAGCTTAAAGTTCTATTACACCGAGCGTAGCCAGCTGTACAGCATCACAGCACAGGTGCTGCTGATGAACAATGTGCAGCGGTATCTGTTCTACTGCGTGCCCTCCCGCATCCCGCTGCATTCCAACCGCCCGGGGCTGCGGTCGCTGAACAAAGGCGAGTGCGAATATCTTTTCTCTAACAGCTTTTACAGCCTGAGCGGTGCCATGGGCACGCAGGACGCCGAGATCAACGCCCTTGCTGCCGTGCGCCAGCCTCTGTTCATCTGCGGCGAGCCGGGCACCGGCAAAGAGCAGATTGCCCGCTACCTCTACCTGCACAGCGCACTGGTAAACCGCCCCCTCGTGGTGGCGAACTGCGCCTTGATGAACGATAAATCATGGGATTTTCTGCTCAACCACTATAACTCGCCCCTGAACGCCAACGGCAACACGGTCTACTTCCAGAACTTTGAGGCTATCCCGGAACAGTGGAGCGCCGAACTGCTGGCTGCCATCGAGGAGACCGGTCTTGCCCGCCGGGTGCGGCTGCTGTTCTCCCGCTCGGTGCGCCCGGAAGAGCCGGTCTCGCCGGTCACCCGCCGCTTTATCGAGCGGTTGGGCGCGCTGACGCTGGAACTGCCCCCGCTGCGCAGCCGGTCGGATGAGATCCCGTCCCTTTCCAGTTTGTACCTGAACAGCCTGAATCTGGAGCTGGGCAAGCAGATCTCCGGCTTTGAGCCCCGCGCCATCGAGATGCTGCGGCAGTACCCGTGGCCGAACAACTACACCCAGTTCAAAAACCTTCTGCGCTCCCTTGCCACCCTGACGAACGGCCCCTACATCCGCAGCAGCAGCGTGGCAGACCTGCTCTCCAAGGAGCGCAGTCTGCGCAGCGCCCCGGCAGCGCACCCGGCGGCGGTGGTCAGCACCGACACCTCCCGCACGCTGGAAAGCATCATCGGCGAGGTGGTGCAGCAGACGGTAGCCGCCCACGGCGGCAACCGCGCCGCCGCCGCCCGGCAGCTGGGCATCAGCCGCACGACCCTGTGGCGGTATCTGGGTAAAATTGAAGCCGGGGAGCCTACCGACCCCACCTGATGCTTTTGACCCTCAACGGGTTCGTTTTCGGTGCTTCATACGGAGCACCGAAAGAGCGTTTTTCAAAAACGTGCAGCCTGCATCCATCGGATGCAGTTCAAGGGCTTGGGTGTTCCCCAACAAGTATTTTGCAACGCAAAAATGGTATATATATACGTGTGAAGACACCTCTTGTTAGCACTATGAGGCTGCTCAAAACGCCTCCCAAATTTGACAATCATTTTGCAAGAATGATCGTCCGTTTTCAAGCTCAACTTGAAGCAGACGGTTGTTTTTCTGCTCGGAAAAGTTCCGAGTTTGCATTCCGTTGCAAACAGAACGAGCTATCCAGCCCTCTCTTTTTACCAAGGTTTCCATCATTTTTTCTCGCAATCTGCCGAAAGTAGTGTGTTTTCAAAACTTTTTGTTGACACGGCTCGATTTTTGTGGTAACCTACTCCAACAATTTAATATAACATATTTACTTAGAGTTCCAGCTCGGCTCCCGAAGGA
>OHTZ01001348.1_pt1 | contig 11943 bp, 10 predicted proteins | sample 1579011 | NCBI WGS metagenome assembly OHTZ01 (sample SAMEA3879603, study PRJEB24766) | human gut metagenome | biome: human-associated habitat; feature: feces | place: USA | collected 1985/1987
GCTCGGGCAGATAAGGCGTGAGGATGAAAGCGCGGCGGCTGATGCTGAGTAGAAATGTCTAAAACAAATAATAAAGAAGTGAAGGAAACCGCCTGCGTTAAACGCGCAGGCGGGCGGGTTACTTGGTGGGGGTTTCGTTTTCCATAATATCCCCAGGCTGAACATTGAGCGCCATACATATTCGAGATATGACTTCAGTGGTAATCGTTTCCCCTTTGCTGATTTTGGCAAGTGTAGGCGTTGATATTCCCGCCAAGTGCAAGAGGTCTGTCTTTTTTAGGCCGCGCCTATTCAGTAAATCAAATAGCTTATAGTATTTTATAGGCATTATTTCACCATCCTTGTTATTAGTATACGCTAATATTTTAAATTGCTCAAGAAAAAATATTTTAACGATAGTTAATATTTATGCTTGACATGATAATAAGCGTATGCTAATTTAATATTAGCTAAAGCGAAACATAATGCAACGAAAGGAGCAAACCGATGAACGAATTGCAGATATATAACTATCAGAATAACGAAGTAAGAACCGTTGAGAAAGAAGACGGGTTGTGGTGGGTTGCTAAGGATGTATGCGAGGTGTTTGGCGAGACGAATTATCGTCGCGCAATACAGTCTCTGGACGAGGATGAGAAGGGTGTGTCGCAAATGCACACCCCCGGCGGTAACCAGAATATGGTTATCGTCAACGAGTCGGGGCTTTACTCTCTTCTCTTTACTATGCAACCGACAAAGGCGCGTGGAGTTGACGAGCATTATATTATTGAGAGAGAACAAAAGCTTAAGCAGTTTAAACGCTGGGTAACACATGAAGTCCTCCCGTCCATCCGCAAGCACGGGGCGTACATGACCCCTGATACCATTGAGAAGGCGCTTTTGAATCCAGATACGATTATACAGCTTGCCACAGCTTTAAAGGACGAACAGAGCAAGAATAAGGCTCTTAAGGCCGTTAACTCAGATCTTAAAGTAAGGAATCAGATCATGGCTCCCAAGGCCGATTACTTTGACGAGCTGGTTGACCGCAACCTATTGACAAATTTCAGGGAAACGGCCAAGCAGCTAGGTGCCAAGGAGAAGGCTTTCATCAGCTTCCTGCTGGAGAGGAAGTACATTTATCGGGATAAGAAGGGCAGGATAATGCCCTACGCCCAGTATGCGGATTCGGGCTTGTTTGAAATCAAGGAGACGTTCAACGATAAAACCCAGTGGAGCGGCACGCAGACGCTTATTACGCCCAAAGGGCGGGAAACCTTCCGCCTTTTAATGGTTAGTTAATAAAAGCTGGCAAGAACCTTGAAAATTGAATAGCGAACGCACGAGGGCATACTGCCCAGCAAAACGGCGGACGTGGAACCAGCGCGGCGGGCGGCATCCGATAATAAGGGCGAGCAGTCGAAGGGCGGAGACGTAAGAATCGGGCGTGTGTTGCGTAATAAAACAATTAAAGTAAAAACAGGAGGGAATAATGGAAACACAAAGCAGAATCAAAAGCCCATTGTTTTGGGTAGGGTTAGTGAGCGCCGTATATACGGCGGTGGTAACAGCCGGGGTAACGGCCGGGGTTGAAATGCCGTGGTGGGTTGGCGCGATTGGCGTTGCGCTCTCCACGGTATTGGTGTACTGCAACGGCAATAACCCGAGCTTGAACGGTAAGTATTGAATAAGGAGAGTTAAATGTTATGCCGGGTAGTACACCTACCCGGCAAACAGAGGTACATAACTAGGTGGTTAATGTGTTACTAGTATGTTACTAGTACATTGATTTTTGCTCGTGTTCAGCGAGGTGTACGATTCAGCAAACGCCTATATTTAGGGCGTTTCGGGCATTTGTAAATTGATCTGGTTTATTGGTCAATAACATCTGTCATTCAATAACGCCTTAAATCTAATGAGCCTGGGGTAAGTTTAAGCACAAGCTAACGATTAAAATTAGGATGATTAAAAAAGGTAGCAGAGATGCCCTTGCGCAAAATAGAAGTATTGTTCCCCAAGGCTTTAAAAGCGTTGCTGCTTACACTGCCATTAATTGTAAACCCCAATATGCGTACGGCGCTTAAGGCGCGATCGGACGCTGCTTATATTCATACGATCATTTAAGCGTATCAACACCGAGACGACCGGCCGGAGCCGCTATATATATCATTTATTTGAGCGGTTTTAAGAGATTATTCCGATTCAACATACTTGCCGCAGTTCAGGCAGCGCTCCGGCCTCTTGCCACTGTTCATAAGCACGTGAAAGGGCATGGGCCGGCCGCAGTTCGGACACCGCGACAATTTAACCGCAAGAACGATATAGGCAATAAAAACGGGCGCAGAAATCAAGGCATAGGTTAAATCAAGCAAGTAAGCCGCGGCCAGCATCAGGAGCGCAAATACAGCAAGAAGCACCCATAACATACGGATATGCGCCTTTTTTATCTTTTTCATATAATCTCCTTATACAGCCAATTTACGTTAACCGCGCCGCAGCAGGCCATTGGCGATATGGCGGGCAGCGGCCGGCGTGAGCGCATCCCTTACATCCACTTGGTAGTCCACGCATGCGTTGCGTACGCGGTTGTACTCCGGGCTTTGGCCCATGTTCTCAAGAATATCAGCGACCATGCGGGTGAACCCGTTGAGATCCGGATATTCAAAACGCATCTGCACCGGGAACACGGCCGTTTCCGCTTTCTCACGCAAGGTTGCGTATATCAACACATTTTCCGGCTGCGCTCCGGGTATGGAGAGCAAATTGCTCCAGCCGCCGGACTGCGGCATATTATCCATCAATACAACAAATTTGAGCGGCTGCAGGCGGAGGCAATGAAACAAATCCGCCGCGCTTCCATCCGCGTAATCCACCACCAGTATAAGCCGAACCTCGGGGAGCTCACGGAGCATGGACATCGCTCGCGTCGTTTTGCCTGTGCCCGGCGGTCCCCAAAGCAATATGTTCTCCGCCGGCTCGCCGCGCATAAACCGGATCGTATTTTCAATCAGCCGCTGATGCTGCTCTTCATTGATTAAGGGGGACTCAGGCGGCGATTCCTGAAGGGAAGGCATTGGCTTCAGGCCGCCCGGGCCGTATATAAACGCCCTGTTTTTCAGAAATTTGCCGCATCCGTAGGAGGCGAAAAAGTTCCACATATCATCCGTCATAGCACGCCAGTCAGCACTTTCCATCAACCTCATGTACATTTCCTCAAGCGCCTCGTCGGACACGTAGGCGTCGGCGAGTGAAACGTCGCCATATTGCCACGGATGCCAGTCCGCCTCCGTAGGCCATTCGGGCATGGGCGCAGCCGCTTCCTTATGCTCTTCCTTGGGCGCGGGCCGCAAGCTTCCGCCTCCCCATGCCGCGCTGGACATATAGGAGATAGCATCTTTGGCCTGCCTCGGCTTCCAGCGCGCCTCCCGCATGCGTTCCTCCGCCCAGCGTTTTATAAGCGTATCGCTCAGTTCGCTAAGGCGGCCCAATATAGCTAAATCACCTCGCATGGCCGAATATACGGCGTTATCCATTTGCCTCGCCGCCGCCATGCGGGAAAACGCGTTTGGGTTTTCAAGCAATTCATGAAAAAGATAATCGCGCCAAAGGCACCCGCTTACACGGCGGTAGCCTCCGGTTACCATAACCGACGTCATTGCGTGATAGCTGTAAGCGACGCACTGCATATCCCCATCGCTCAAAGCCCTAAGCAAATCGCTCAGGCGCCTGAAAACGGGCGCGTCCAACATATTACGATGAACGGTAAGCTGCCCGAGAAGCGCGTATAAGGCCTGCACGCCCTCGGTATAGGAATACATTGTGATACTGCGCATATAAATCACTCCTTATGCCTCAGCATAACACATAAGCCATATCCCCGGCAAGAATAAGCGGCTACGAGAAGGGTGTGCCAAACTCAATAATTAATTTTAATTGACCCAATTGTTGTGATATATACTGGGAACATACACCAAGTGCAGGCGACGGCCATGCTTTCACGCGGCGTCTTTATTTTTAACGAGGTTCAGCAAGCAGCACATATTTTAGAAACCGCAAGAGAAATCGCCGCTGGCTTTGATGTGGAACATATCGTAAGAAAGGTGAGCCCCTATCGCATCCTTGAAGAAAATAGGGCTCATTAGGCTGCAAAACAGCCCCCAGCTCTATCAAAGCTGGGGGCTGTTTGTTGTTAATCAATTCTCCGCGTATGAGGCGTTTATGTATTAATCAAAAATCCTGTAGGCGCAGATGAAATCGCCTCTCCAATAGCTTGTATTATGGCTGCGATAAACCACCTTGCCGTTGCGCGAGGATGCGTCATACATCATGTTTCCTCCCGCGGCAATGCCCACATGACCGTTGAAAACCAGGATATCTCCCTTCTTAACGTCGCTCATGGACTTAATGCGCTCGTACTTATTGGTCGTGCGCCAGGCCCGAGACGTCATGTAGCTCTGCTTGATGCCGGCCTGATTGAGGCACCAGTATACAAAGCCGGAACAATCGAATTTGTTCGGACCCTTCGCACCCCTTTGGTACCTCGAGCCAAGCTTGCTCTTGGCAATCTGAATGAGCCTATTTGCAGACGGACGCTCGGATGAGCCGTTGTTCGAGCCGCCGCTTGAGCCGCCGGAGCTGCCGGAACCGCTGGAACCGCCGGAATTTTCGGAAGACGAGGTGACAGGCTTATCCGCCTTTTTAACGTTTCCGGAACGTAGGAGGCTCATGGTTTTTTTGCCCACCTTGCCGTCAACCTTAAGGTCATGCTTCTTTTGCAGCAAACGCACCGCGCCGTCCGTCACGCCGCCAAAATAGCCGGTAGTGCTGCTGTCGCGCAAATAGTTGTATTTAGCAAGAAGCTCCTGTACTTCGCGCACGTCGTCGCCGCGCATTCCGTAAGCAAGCGCGTTGGATTCCGCGTCGGCCTTCATCAGCGCATCTTTTGTCTGCGGGCCAAGATAACCGTCGATCACCAGGCCGTTACGATCCTGGAACCGCTTAACGGCGGCTATCGTGCTGTTGCCGAAGATACCGTCCGCCTCGGAAACGAGGTAGCCTAGTTTAATCAGCCGCTCCTGATATTTCTTGACCTCTTCGCTCTTTTCGCCTTTCTCAATATAATTTGCCTTTACGTCCTCGCGGTACAGCGCCTCATATGTTTCAGGGCCGATCTTTCCATCAACGCTAAGGCCGTTGCGTTCCTGGAACTTCTTAACCGCCTTTTCCGTATCGGTGCCAAAGTAACCGGTTGCGGTAGAAATATAGTCCAGCTCCCTCAGCCGCTTCTGAAGCTCCTTAACGTCTTCGCCCTCATCGCCCACCATAACCATATAGTAAGGCGCTTTTCCGCTGGAAATCAGGTCGTAAAGCTTCTGAGTCACCTTGCCGGTGATCTCGTACCCGTTTCTGAGCTGGAACATTTTCACGGCCGCTTCGGTTGCAGGCCCAAACAGTTCCGTTGGCTCGTCATTGTCCATATAGTTGCTTTTCATCAGGCCAAGCTGTAGCTTGGTCACGCGTTCATCCTCATCCCCACGCTCTAAAACAACGGGTTCGGGCGTTGGCGCGGGCGTAGGCTTAGGGGTAGGCTCAGGAGTCGCTTGCGCGTTATCTCCGCCTTCGGGCAAATTATTATTTTGCTCGGGCGTGGACGTGGGCGGAGGCGTCAGTTCGTCCACTGAGATCGGAGCGGCGCTTCCAGCCTTATTGGCAGAAAACGCGCTTTCTTCAGCCGATGCACCGTCTCCGCCGGCAGAGGCCGCGTTCCCCCTCCCAAAGGAAACGATTAGCACGGGAACCGCAACAAGCAAAAGCAAAACGGTACACAAGCTAACCCATGCGGCCGGCCTTTTTTGTTTCAGCGCCAACGCGAAACGGTTCAGGCTTCCAGCAGCTCGCCGGGAAAGGCCCTTAAAGCCGCCCCGCCTTTTAAAACGCTTAACGCGTCTGCTGAATTTCAGGCGTACGCCATGAATCCACTTCAGTTTTTGGTTGTTCATTTGCTTATTCATAGTCTTATTATACCATAATGCGAACAAAATGAAATGAATAAAACGTTAACAAGGCATTTTGACCGGAAATTCAAGCATTTTTTTGGGGTATTACATGCTTTTAGCGTGCAATTTGGCGTATAACGCCGGCGTTCCCCACAGATTTAGGCGAAACTGCCGATCAGCAGGCCTGCTTCCTAAACCCTCGCAGCGTGATAAAGCGAAAGGATCGCCCGTATAAATATAAGCGATCCTTACGCGCGGAATTCACATCCGCCTCAAACAAAAACTTCTGTTTTCGTTCACAGATAGCTTTCCCGGTTTCATTTTTTATATGCTAAAAAACTCAACTAATCGTTGAAGAAATTTTTACCGCCGCAGGAAGAATAAATGCACGCGCTTTTGAGGTATGCTCCCCATACAAAAAATTTTGTTTTAAGTTTCATATGAATTCAAGCGCTGCTTGATTCCATAACGGCTCGCAAACTGATAATATAAACGCACGGACAAACCTTAAGGCTTAACCCGAAAACTAATATTCTTTGTATAGAAAGGATGCAATAAAATGTTTGATACTGTAAAAGTAGGAAAGACCATATCGAGGCTCCGTAAGGAGAAGAACATCACGCAGATGGGGCTGGCGGATATGATGGGCGTAAGCTATCAGGCTGTGAGCAACTGGGAGCGCGGCCATTCCATGCCCGATATCGGGAAACTGCCGGAGCTTGCCGGCATACTTGGCGTATCGGTCGACGAGCTCCTCGGCGGCGAAGCCCCGGCCAAACTTGTATCGCATGTGCTGGAAGGGAACGCGAAACAGTATGTTAAGGAAAAGGACGTCACGATGAAAACCGTGGCGGAGGCGGCCCCCATACTCGAACCCGCTCAAACGATTGAAATCGTCAATGTTATCGCGGAGGAGTCGGGAGAAGGAACGCGAATTGAGGATTTAGTCGCTATCGCTCCTTTTTTAGATGAGGACATGCTGGATAATCTGGCCGCGGAATCGCTTGATACGGCAAAAATAAGCGACCTTGTCATTCTCGCCCCGTTTTTGAGCGAAAAGGCCTTGAATTCGCTCGCGGAAAGGGTAGTGGAATCTCCTGATTTAAGTTCATTGACAATCCTAGCCCCGTTTTTGGGCGATAAAACTTTAAATTCGCTCGCGGAAAAAGTGCTGAGCGTGAGCAGCGCTTCCGCCCTGCTGGGCCTCGCCCCGTTTTTAAGCGATAATACGCTCGAAACGCTTGCGGATAAGCTCTATGACGGGCAGGATTTGAGCGCAATAATCGGGCTTGCGCCGTTCTTGAACGATAAATGCCTTGATAAGCTCGTAAACAAGATCTCGGAGGATTCCGATATGAGCGGCATCCTGGGGCTCGCTCCCTTTTTAAGCGATAAAACGCTGGATAGGCTTACGACGGCCGCGCTGGAATTCGATAGGATTGACGATATTTCAGGCCTAGCGCCGTTCTTAAGCAAGGAAACCCTGAACAAAGCGGCAAAGATCATTGTCGGCAAAAAAGGGGTAAAGGGGCTTATGCCCATCCTGCCGTTCATGTAAAACAACCCCGCGCAAGCCAAAATTAGGCATGCGCCGCCGTTAGGGGTTCATATCGAATCCTAAGCGCGCCGGTGGGGATGAAATAAAAAGAGGGAGCGGCAGCGTGCCGCTCCCATGTCGTTATAGGGTGTCACATCACTTTTTTAAAGGTTACATGGGGTGCTTGCGCCTTTGTCTTTCAACAACGCCCCATGCAGGGAAAGCCTTTATTTATTTCCTCAAATGCCTGCGGCATAAATGAGAGGCAAAACCCGCATTGAAGACATCCTCAGAATTAGATTTGCTCCGGCCCGGCATGCCTCCGCTGCGCCCACCCGATCTAGTTCGTATTCTTAGCGCTCAATTCCGGCTTTTCATCCATCTAATAGCGGCTGCGGCCGTTCATAAGGCGCGAATTCGCGCAAACAGCCTGATTTCCCAGGGTTTTACAGCTTACCCGCTTCCTCAAGCGCTACGGCCAATATGCCGAGATTGTCTCGGTAAATATCCGCAAACTGAGAGATGGGAAGCGGGTTCACCCCCTTGCCGACCTCAATGGTATAGCCCGGCCTGTTATAATGAAGAATGAACCAATCCTTATAGCCCGCGTAGGAAGCCTCAGGCGGCGTTCGCTCAACGGTATAGCCGCTGACTTCACCGAGCCTCTGCGCTATTTCAAAGCTGCGCGGGGGTTCCATATCCAGGTAATTCCAGTATATTACCTCCCCCTGGGAATGATAGCTTAAGGTAAGCGCGAAATCATGCGCGAGCGTAAAATCATATACCGCGCGGCTCTCCTGCGCCGACAGGGGAGCCGGCCCCACATAATCCCTTGGCGCGGGGCGCGTGAACCCGAGTCTCTCCTTATTCTGCTTAGCCTGTTCCCAGCCCGCGGGATAATTGAGGTTTAAGTCCGTTCCAACGATATTCGCCTTCCAACCGTTGGGGAACGGTATAGCGGGAAATTCCTCCGCAATCGCCACCGCGCCGTCATAATAAGGGCTGCCAGGAATAATAGCGCCCGTTACCAGATCAACTCCGTCCGGATTCACCATGGGCGCGATATAAAGCGTGGCCGCGTCGTAAAGCTCTTTAGCCGGAATATCAAACACCTCTTTCCCCGACGCGTAAGCCGAGGCGTATTCCTCCAAAAAGCGCATCAGTACAGGCGTGGTTATCCATTCGTTCGCGTGATGCGAAGCGTTGTAGAACGCCTCCTTTTTGCCGCTCCCGATGGAAGCGTAGTAAAGCGGCTTTCCCATAACGCTGGTGCCATAAGTACCTATGCGAATAAAGGGATACCTTTCCCTCAACGCCGTAAGCGCGGTTTCCATATACCCATAGGAATAAATTACGTTGCCCGTTATGATATCCTCCAGCGTTGGTATCCAAATCGTGCTGCCTACTTTAAGGTTATATGCGTTTACGGTAGGGTTAGCGGCCTGAATCGCAGCATCCGTGGTATTAAATGCCTGCGCGAGTTTGTAGAAGGTATCGCCCGGTCGAATGGTATAGCTCACATATCCGCTTAAATACGGCATGAGCGCGGCCCATGTTTTCGCGCCCACTATGCCGTCCGGGGTTAACCTGTTGGCGCTTTGAAAACGCCGAACCGCGTTTTGTGTGTTGATGCCGAACACTCCGTCGACATTTCCCGGACTGAACCCAGCCTTTTGAAGCGCCAGCTGTAGCTGGCTTACCGCCGCGCCGCGGCTACCAAAGCGTAATGTTTCCATGCGTTAACCTCTCGATTTTATTTTTTATCCGCAAAATACTTTAGGCGGAAGAGAACGGCTCGCCCAACGCGAACCGGCATACTGTCAATCAACATGCTTTTTATCATTCAGATACCCCATGATACCTTTTGCCACGCCCTGAGCGAGCTTAAGCTGATGCCCGGGATCCTGAAGCTTGGCCTCGTCCGAGCTGTTGGATAAAAACCCGCATTCGATGAGCACGGCCGGCGCTTTGCATTCACGGATCATAAAATAATCGCCGGGGTTTGCAAACCGCTGCGGATGGCCGATAGCGTCGCATACCTCGAAGATAACGAACTCGGCCAATAGCTGCCCCTCCGTAGAGCCCTTCATATAAAACGCCATTGGCCCATAAATTGAACGATCGCTGAATTTATTCATGTGAACGCTTACAACGATATCAATACCCGGCTGGTTGATAATCTCCCTGCGTTTGCGCATATCAGAATTTTTGTCGCTGCCGAGCGCTTCCTCCGTTTCACGGGTCATGATTACGGTCGCGCCCTGCTTTTCCAGTTCTTGCTTGAGTAGCTTAGCGACCGAGAGGTTTATCCCCGATTCATGTATTCCGGAATCAACGCCCGACGCTCCTCCGTCAAATCCGCCGTGTCCCGCGTCCACCGCTATTACAAGCGCGCCCTCGCCTCCGGGCGTGGACAAGGCAGGGGACGCTCCGCCTCCCGCAAAAGCCGTATACGCGAACATGACGGCGACAAGAGCCGCGGCCGCGATGCAGCACTTGTCAATAGCTTTTTTAATTCTTTCGCGCAAAAATGCTCACCTCCCCACATTGATTTTATTCAAAACACCAGTCTGTTAGCACAATGACGGAGTATGGTTTTTCATCCCTAAAACAGTAACTGATGCATATAATGAATGAAAAAAAACATCCGAAATTATGCATAACCAGCGGATATGAACACGTTTATCCACAATGTCCACATAGTTATCCACAGAACAATGTCCAAATCCTCGGCTACTAAATGATTTTGTCCACATACCGGCGCAATGCATAATAACATTCTGACAACGATGCAACTCAACGATATATTTTGACTATATGCATCGGCGCACCCAATTTTAAAGAATGGTTATTAATTTTCGTGTTAATTTATTCAGAAGCGTCGCTTATAGCTCGACCGAATGTATGAATAAAAACGAATATCAGGTTGGTTTTTGGTTCACGTCCGTGCAGGAAGGCAAAACAAGACGTCGGCGATCCGGGGTATAAAGCAATCTAAATAGAGTGGCCCACCATTTATTAAGATATATCGGGCGCTTAACAACGCCCCATGAAGGGGGTTAAGATACGCTGTAATCTCCTCAAGCTGTATGAATGTTTCCACGGAGGTTTCTCGTGAGCGGCCGATTATACCGCAAGGGCGAATAGCTGCTTCAGGCTTTCCTCGCCACGCATGGCGCGCCGCGCTTTAAACAGAAAGAACCCCCACCGCGTTATCCAGCGACCAGCGCATATGCGGTATCAGCTCCCGCCTTTCGCCCGCGAGCCGCGCGGCGGCAAGCCCGCGTTCAAGTCTGCCCACAGCGTACAGCGCGCTGAACAAAATAAACCCATGATCGGAGGATAGGCAGCCCTCCTTAGCGGGCGCTGGCAACCAGCCGAGCCCGTCGTTTACCAGCATCCCGTATTCATTTAGCCGAACCTTGCCGTCAAGGGCTATTGAGTATAAGCGCCTGCCCGCATGCGCGCATTTTATTTCAACTGACAAGCTGAATAAATCAGCATCCCCAGCGTCGTCCCCGGCGCGCGGGCGAACAGTGCCGTAAGGCAGCAGCGCATAATAACCTACGGATATGATGCGCGTGCGCGGATCCCTGTCCACCTTTGCGAACGCGCCGAACTGCCGCATTTGAACGGCGCAGACGCCCGTTTCTTCCATCAATTCCCGCTCCGCGGCCGCATCAAGCTCCTCATCCATACGCACAAACCCGCCCGGTAATGCCCAGCGCCCAATAAATGGATGGCCTCCCCTTTGTATGATAAGCGCGCCCAGTCTCAATCCATCCCCACTATCCACAGGCGTAAAAACCGCCATATCTACCGTTACCGAGGGACGCCGATATTTGTTTTCATCGTATTGAGCAAGAAACTCAGTTTCCGTAAGCCCGCTTTTGTCGCGGTATTGCCGCATGTAAAATCACCCCGTTAGTTATTAAAGCGTTATATAGCGCAATTATACCCGATTTAAACAGGGTTTAACAGCTGCGCATGCAAATTCACCGACCATGCGGCATATGAATAGAACAGGATAAGATGAGGTGAGCATGCCTATGGATACAAAACACATCATTTCGCTCAGGGGCAAGGAGCAATGCGGCGTCGCGTACATCACCGCGGGCGGCGACCGTACGCTTGTCAAAATAAAGCCCCACGGCGGTATCGGCCTGGAGGGCGCGACCGTATATTGCTTAACCGCCGCGGGCGCGTCAGAAGGGACGCTCGACGCTCTTTTTTCAGCACAAATCAAACTCGCGGGCGATATTTCCGCGGTATTCGTCGCAAAGCAGCCGGGCGGCCCGTTTATCATGGAGGGTTCCGTTCGAGGCGCTCAGCTTGATATGGAGCAGGTCAAGCGCGAGCTCCGCATGCGCGCGATGAACAAGCAGGACGCCGCGCGCGTTCATGAAGATGAGGCGGGGCATGAGGTGTTCA
>OHTZ01001349.1_pt1 | contig 11942 bp, 5 predicted proteins | sample 1579011 | NCBI WGS metagenome assembly OHTZ01 (sample SAMEA3879603, study PRJEB24766) | human gut metagenome | biome: human-associated habitat; feature: feces | place: USA | collected 1985/1987
CCGGATTGGAATACTTGTCAGCCGCATACAGGCTGGATGAAAGAACGAGCCCCAAGAATAAACACTTGATTTTCATTTGTATCTCAAATTTAAAGTATATACGTGTACTTTTTGATTCCACACAAAGGTAAGCTCCTTCCTCCAAAAACTATCCCACGATACAGCCAGTTCATAGCACAATTCAATCAAAATGCCCGAATTCCTGCCCTACCACCTTATTTTTCACTCAGGAACTCTTTGGGCAGCATACCAAACTGCTTCTGGAAACATTTGGCAAAATAAGAAGGAGTATTAAAGCCAACCATGTAGCACACCTCGTTAATCTTGCAGTTACCTTCCTTCAAAAGCCGGGCCGCTTTCTTCAAACGCTCAATGCGGATGTAATCATTCGGCGTGACATTCAGGATGCCTTTTATCTTGCGGTTCAGACTGGAACGGCTCATGCAAAGCTGGTCGGCCATGTCCAGCAAACTGAATTCCGGATTCTGCATATTGGCCTGCACCACCTCATTCATTTTTTTCAGGAATTCCTCGTCGGCTTTGGTGATGGCCATGCTGTTTGTCTGTACAAAAGGCGCATGCATGAAAGCTGCCTGCAGCTGTTCGCGATTCTTCAGCAAGTTCTGAATACAGGCCCGGAGAAATTCCATGGAAAAAGGTTTGTCCACGTAGGCATCCGCTCCCATCTGCATGCCTTCAATCTTCGATTGCAGGGTAGTCTTGGCCGTCAAGAGTACCACCGGAATGTGACTGTAATCCAAATCGGACTTGATGACATTGCACAATTCCATTCCATCCATCTCCGGCATCATCACATCCGAAAGTACCAGATTCACGATGGCCTCCTTCAGTACCTTCAAAGCCTCCACCCCGTTGGCAGCCGTCAACACTTTATAGGTATCCGAGAGCTGCTTCTGCAAAAACCTGCGCATCTCGGCATTGTCTTCCACCACCAGTAAAGTATAGCAGAAAGTGTCGGGTTGTGCAGGCGGTTGCATTTCTTCCGATGCAGGTACAGGCATCTTTTCCTCTTCCCCTTCCACCTCAGGCAGACTCAAGGCCTGCGCATGCCGTAAAGGAAGCTGAAGCACGAACCGGTTGCAGTCCAGCTCCTTATCCATCCACAATTTTCCACCATGCAGTTCGGCCAGGGAACGGGCCAGTGCCAGCCCGATTCCCGTGCCTTGCACCTGTGCATTGCCCTCCCGATATTGCTTGAAGGGCTTAAAAATCTCTTCCCGCTCATTCAGGGGAACCACCGGGCCATCATTTTCCACCGATAACCGTAACCAGTCCTGTCCTTCCTCCACCTGCAGTTTCACCTGAATATAAGTGGCACCGTATTTGATGGCATTGGTAAACAGGTTGCTGACAATCTTCGTAAACCCTTCTTTATCGACTGAAGCATGCAGGTCTGCCGGCATGTCAAGAAGAAACTTCAGGTTCTTCCCGCGCGCCAAGGGTGTAAAGCGTTTATACATCTTCTGCAACAAGCCCGACAGGTCATAATCCATGAAGTTCAGCTTGAAACCATTTGTCTCCGTCTTGCGGAAATCAAGCAACTGGTTGACCAAATCCAGCAGACGGTTGGTGTTCAGGTCCATAATCTCCAGATCATCCTTCACACTTTCATCCAGGTGTGAGGAAGACAACACATTTTCCAAAGGGCTTTTTATCAGGGTCAAGGGAGTACGTATCTCATGAGCCACATTGGTGAAGAAATCAATCTTTGCCGTGTACAGCTCACGCTCTTTCTCATACTTCAAGATTTCCATCGCCCGCACATGCTTGCGCTGGTTCCGCCGGTAAAAATAATAGACAGTCAGCAGCACCCACCCGACGAGCAATACCCCGTAAATGACATAGGCCACCCACGACAGATAGAAAGGAGGATGTACCTGTATCTTCAAGATACGCTCCTGAGGATTCCACACACCGTCGCTGTTGGCACCTTTCACCCGCAGGGTATAAGTGCCATAAGGCAAATTCGAGTAACTTATTTTTGAGTTTCCCCCTTCCAAGGTGTACCATTCCTTGTCGAAGCCCTCCAACTTATACCTCACCACGTTCGACAAGGGAGCCTGATAACTCAATACCGATGCCCTCAACGAAAACGAATTCTGCCCGGCATTCAGGTCAATCACGTCCGAATACGTAATGCTCTTGGCAAGAGGAGACGACTTTTCACCTACCGGCAGACGCTTGTTCCACAAGAAAAAGTCGGTCAGCACCACCGGAGAGACCTGTTTGTTTTCTCCAAATTCGGACGGATGAAAGACGATAAACCCGTCTACGCTTCCCATATAGATGGCACCGTCGCGGCCCTTCAATCCAGACTGGTAATTAAACTGGTTGCTCAGCAGCCCGTTGGCCGTTGTATAGACATGCTTGCTACCCGTTTCGGGCTGGAAAGCCACCAACCCCTTGTTTGTGCTCAGCCACAACCGCCCGTCGTTATCTTCCACCATCTTATACACGATGTTGCTGGGGAAACCTTGCGACATGTCATAACGGACAAAGTTGTCCGTCTCCGGACAGAAACGGCAAAAGCCGGCCCCCTGCGTCATGAACCACAGCCGCTTATGGCTGTCCTCAAAGATACTGATGACCTTGTTATAAGGCAAGGAAGCGGTATCTCCCGGCACCCATTGATACTGTTTCCAGTGCTTGCGGGGCAAATCATAGCAAAAAACCCCGTCGGAATAGGTGGCCATCCATAATCTGCCCTGACTGTCTTCCAGAATGTCGTACACAAACACGTTCTCCAGCTCCTCAATCCGCAGGAAATCATCGGTCGCACGGTTATAGCGGAGCAGGCCAGAGGTCGTTCCAATCCAGATATCCCCTGTACTGGCCTTGCATATCGAGAAGACATTGTCGGAGTTCAACGTAGTGGGGGCACTTCCCCTGCTGTAATGCGTCAGCGACTTTGTACGCAAATCTATACGGTTCAGTCCGTTGGCAAAGGTTCCCACCCATAAGGTGTTCCCATCCAGGCACAAGCCATGTATGTTATGTCCCAGTTCCGGATGAGAAAAAGGAACAATCTCCCCCTTGGAAGGATTGAAATGAAACAAGCCCTTGTCTTCCGTACCTATCCACAAAGTGCCATCGTCCCCCGCACAAAACTCCCGTACCCGTCGTCCCATGTGGCGCAGGTTCTCCCGCGGATAGTATTTCTCAAAATACGTGTACGGATACGGATAGTAATTCACTCCGCCAAAATAGGAGCCTACCCACATGCCTCCTTCACGGTCTTTACACACGCTGTAAATGGCATTGTCGGAAAGTGCATACCGCTCATCCGTCTCCGGCACGGTCAGATGTACATATTTATCGGTGGTCACCTCGTAGATAAACAATCCCTGTTCCGTACCGACCCACAAGTCCGTATCCGACCGGAAACAAATGCTGCGCACATATTCGTCCAGCAGTTTCCGGACCTTACGAGTCGTCAGGTTTATCTCCATCAACCCCTTGGAAGAACCTACATACAGATTATTATGCAGTCCCTTCGTGCAGGAATTGATGACCATCCCTTTGAAATCTTCTTTTCCATCTGCATCCCGGAATGCCTGAAAAGAGACATAATCTTCCGAATAGTACAGGTTGTCTTCATAACGGCCCACCCACAGCTTGCCGCCTTCAAACCAGAAATGCGTCACGTTGGCGGTTCCCGGCTCCCCACAGGCAATGCATCGCTTCAGGTGCTTTTTCTGTTTCTCGTAGCAGAACAATCCCTGATTGTCGGACGAAATCCAGACATTTCCGTGCGCATCGAGGGTAATCCAGGTGACTGAACGGGTAATATTTTCATCCCCCGATGCCGTCACCTCGTCCAAGCGCAGGAACGTTTCCCGCACCGGCTGGTAAATATAGACTCCGGCATCGGTACCGACCCATATACATCCCTCGCGGTCCTCGCACAATGCCGTAATAAAATTATTGCCCAATGAAGAGTTCTCCTTCTGGAACACCCGGAACTCTTGTCCGTCGTACAGGTTCAACCCGTCTTTCGTTCCCAGCCACATGAAGCCGCGGCGGTCTTGCAAGATGGCATTCACGGTACTCTGTGAAAGCCCGTCGTTGATGCCTAATGTCCGGAAATAATAGGAGGAAGGAGCCGGGAACGCCCCTTCCAATCCACAAAAGAACAATAATGCGGTCAATATACCATATAAAACAGCTTGTTTCCTCCTCATAATGACAAAGGTACTATATTTTTATTTACCGCCTCTATTTTTCACGCAACGCCCCGCAGAGCTTACGGTTGACGGCATTGACCCGCTTTTCGTCCACTTTGATGACTTTACGGTCGTAGGTCATCAGTCCGTTTACCTCTACCTCCACATCCGTGGTCTGGGTGTACACGGCAGCCGAGAAGCCTCTCGGAATCAAGTTGTACAGTTGTTCCGCGTATTTCACATATTCGTCGGTCACTTCCTTGGAAGAATTGAACTGGATATAGCCCCAGTTGCGATCGGGTTCCCAGATATGGCCCGGCACTACCCAGCCAATACCTCCATACTCTCCCAGCACCGTAGCCCGCTGCGCATCATACAAGTACAGCTCCGGAGCCGGATAATTGTGCAAATCCAGCATGTCACCGCAGGTGTAGTGGTTTCCTCCGCTGGCCGGATTGACCAGGCGGGTCGGGTCGTATTGCTTCGTCCATTCCACAATCTCCGGCGTCTTGAACTGCCCCCAAGCTTCATTGAAAGGAATCCAGGTAGCGATACACGGATAGGAGTACAAGGCATCCATGATTTCTTTCCACTCTTTCCGGTAGCAGGCTTCCGATTCGGCACTCCGCTTCATTTCCGTGCCTTCAAAATATTTCCGGTTCTGCCATTCTGGATTACGGTCGCCGCTGGGCATGTCCTGCCATACGATGATTCCCATCTGGTCGCAGTAGGTATACCAGCGGGCAGGCTCTACCTTGATGTGCTTACGAATCATATTGAAACCGAAATCTTTTGTCTTCTGGATGTCATAGCGCAAAGCCTCATCCGAAGGAGCGGTATACAGTCCGTCCGGCCACCAGCCCTGGTCCAGCGGACCGAACTGGAACAACGGTCGGTTGTTCAGTTCCAGCCGCACAATCCCGTTCGCATCACGCCGGGAAGAATATTTCCGCATGGCGGCATAGCTGGCTACCTCATCTTTCACCTTTCCACCCTGTTTCAAGGACACCTTCAACGTATAAAGGAAAGGACTGTCCGGCGACCACAGCTTGACCTTCTCGGGCATTTCAATCTGTACACACTCGCCACTGAGGCTCTTTCCCTGTGCCACCAGTTCCTGTCCGTCAAAAACCTTCACCTCTACCTGGCCTTTTGCCGAGGCTTCATTCACCGCCGCCTGCACAAAGAGCAGCGAACGGTCGATATCCGGTGTGATACGCAGGTCTTGAATATAAGATTCACTGACAGGTTCCAGCCAGACCGTCTGCCAGATTCCGGTGACAGGAGTGTACCAGATTCCTTCGGGACGGGACACTTGCTTTCCCCGCGGCTGATAGCCTTGGTCGGTCGGGTCCCATACTCTCACCATGACCGTATTCTTTCCTCCTTGCAAGGCTTCCGTGATGTCGAAAGAAAAAGGAGTAAATCCTCCGGTGTGACTGCCCACTTTTACCCCGTTCACCCACACATCCGTTTTCCAGTCGACCGCACCAAAGTGCAGGAGCACCTTTTTGCCTTTCCACGAAGAAGGAATGTCGAACGAACGGCGATAAATCAATTCCTTTTCCGCACCGACCGTCTTGCCCACTCCCGACAAGGCAGACTCTGCGGCAAAAGGCACCAGAATTTGCCCGTCGAATGTAGCAGGCACATGTTTGCCTCTCTCTACAATGGCATAATCCCACAGTCCATTCAGGTTTTTCCAGTCTTCCCGTTCCATAATGGGACGCGGATATTCCGGCCACACATTCTCGGGCGTCACCTGTTCGGCCCATTGCGTACGGATTTTTCCATCCACCATTTTCCATTGTGCATGCAGCTGCACTGCAAACGCTCCCCAAAGGGCGAGCAATAACCATACATTTTTCATCGATATTATTTTTAAGATGTACAAAAATAGGATATTACCACCGATTCAAATAGAACAATCCTTCCAAAAAATAGGAAATATGTAGCAAAACGCTCCAGATGAGAAAACCTCCCGACACCTATCCGCTTCCGTCCCGAAGTTTTTTATGTTTCCCTTGTGGAAAACGTACGTTTCTCACGGGGGAAACCTACGTTTCACATAAGGAAAACCTACGTTTCCGCCTCGGAAAACCTAAAACGAGGAAAGGGGTTCTCAGCTCATCCCTCTTGCATTCTCATCTCCCTGCTACAAGGTTGCCCGGGGAAACCTTACAGCCTCCTGCTAAAGAGTCCGGACTACCCCACAAAAAAAGGTGAAAGGACCTCACGGACCTTTCACCCCACTTAACTTTAAAAGAGATTTTCTATATTTTATTTTTTATAAATGTGCTTTCCTTCTTTTGTCACCTGCGAAGGGTTACCGGCATACACCAAGTTGCCACTGCCATAGGATTGTGCCGTAAGTTTTTGGGAGGCCCGGCAAGACAAATCGCCGGAACCATGGACGGCTGCATCCACCTCCTCGGCCTTCAGGCTGCCGGCATCCAAATCACCGGAAGCGTTGTCACGAAGCACGGCCTTCAGGCAACGGCCCGATACCAACATGTCGCCACTGCCGTTGACCGTACCTTCCAAGGTTTCCTGGCACTGCATATTGGAGAGAATGAAATCGCCGGACGCATTGACCGCCAAGGCAGCATCGCGGCACACCGCTTTACTGATTTTCATATCGCCGCTGGCATTGATGCGAGCCTGCAACTTCCTGCAGTTGACTTCCTGCACTTCCACGTCTCCACTGGCATTGATATTGGCCTCGAAACTGCCGCACTGCACCGTGGGACATTCAATGTCACCACTGGCATTCGTCTGGAAACAGATGCCTCCTTCCGTACGCAGTCCTTTAGGAATGGCGATGTCGCCGGAAGCCATCGTCGTAAAGCGGCTGACAGACGGCGCATATACATCTACCCGGCAACGGTTCTCTCCCTGGATGCTGGTTCCATCCTGATAATACACGCTCAGCGCACCTTTTGATTCCTTCAGCACCACGTAGGGCATCACATTGTCGGATGCATAGATTTCCGCATACGGCTGTCCGGAAGTCTGGTGATACACCACATCGATGGAAGAGAGCGTAGACACTTCCTGTATATTCCCGATGGTACGACGTTCCGTCTGATAGTTTTTACTCGGTTGAACGGTATGGGCAGTTCCCATACAGCTGAAACATGCCATGGCATAGGCCAATGTAAGTATATTCATTCCAAATTTCATAAGTCTTTACCTCCAATTATTTTTTACTTCATATTATCATTCTGTTCTTAAATTCTCCATGGGATTGGCACGGGCAGCTTTCCATACCAGTCCGAAGGCCACCAGCCAGACAATCACGCAGACAAGCAGCATACATCCGGCAAACAGGTACCAGGTGAGGTCGATTTTCACCGCAAACAGTTGCAAAAGCTGTTCGCCGACTTTCCAGGCACACAAGGCTCCAATCACTACAGCCGGAAGGGCAATCTTCAGCAAATCGAGCAGGAAGATTTTCTGCACGTCGGCCATAGAAGCCCCGTGGATGATGCGGATGGCGATTTCCGCCCGGCGTCGTGACACTTCGTCGCGCACATAGGCCACCAGTCCTGTCAGGGCAATAATCAGAATACACAAGCCTGCAAAGAGTACGCTGTTGCGTACGTGCAACACGGCATTGTACAGGTTTCCTATCTCCAGCGACAGGCTGTACACCTTCAGCTGCTGGGAAGCAACCGTTCGGTCGACCACCTGCTGCACTTGCTTCATGGCCTCGGGCGACATCCGGTTCAACGCTACATATAAATAACCCGAAGGTCTATTTCGATAGAACATCACCGTAGGACGCTCGTCATGCTCTTCCAAAACCTGAGAGCCCAAATGGATTTCTTCGTACACCCCGCAAACAATGGCCACCGTTCCACGTTCGGTATGTTCGGTAATATATACCGACTTCCCAATGGGAGAGCCTGTCCATCCGGCCAGTGTTTTCATGCGTTCCACGAACTGACGGCTCACCATCACCTGCTGCGACAAGGAATCTGTCAGCGTAGGGGTAAACAAATTTCCTTCGATGACCGGAATCTGGAAAGCCTTGTGATAATCGGGACCTACATAATACAGGTCGGCAATGTTCATGTATTCTTCTCCTGTTTCCGGATTGTACACATTGTTTCCACTACAACGCTCCGACAGGAGCTGGTAGCCCCAGGTAACTGCCTTTACCTCCGGCAATTTCTTCAGTTCCTGCACACAGCGTTCCCGCTCCACCATCTTGCTGCCCGACAGGTCGGCATACAAGGTGTTCCGGTATTCAAATCCGGGATTGAAATTCATCAAGGTGTTATACTCCAAGCCGATGACCGTCAGCAGGCAGACAAAGAATGTAGTCAACATAAACTGCAAGCACAGCAGTCCCAGCTTCCACCTCCGCTTGTTTTCCGTGTAACGGCGATAAGCGTAGGTCACCGGAATGCGGGTATAGAGATACCCCGGCATCAATCCGCAAAGCAGAATCACTCCGGCCGTCACTGCCAGACAGACCCATACGGTAGACAAGGGGAAAAGCGACTCCAGACTGTGTCCGATCTGTTCTTGCAGAAAATCCTGCAAGCCGAAAATAATCAATACGGCCAGAGCCAGACTGATCAGTCCGTGCAGCAACGACTCGGAAAGAATCATCCGGTAAATGTCGCCGCTCCCGGCCCCGTAGCAACGGTAAGTGGCAATGGCCTTGGCACGGCTCACCATGGATGAAACCACCAGCAGGATATAGTTCAGCACAGCTACCAGCAGCATGATAATCGCAAAACTCAGAAACACGATGTTCATGATACGGTTGTAATCGGACGAGGTGAATATTTCGGCTACGGGGCGGAGAATGAGGCCATACTCACCTCCCGCACGCTCCATTTCCTCCGTCACATGATTCGCTTCCAGCATGCGGTCCATACCTTCCTTCAAGTCATCCGAAGTGCTCCCTTTCCGCAGACGGACATAGGTCTTGTAACGGTCATTTCCCAACCAGTTGTTCGTTCCATCGTAAGACACCTGCCCGATGGTCGGCAGGGCAATGAGCACATCCATCTGTGGAAGGTGGGTATTCTCGGGAAAAGCCTCGAACACCCCGACCACGGTCACATGGAACTCAGGATATTGTTTCCACGACAAGGTTTTCCCGATAATCTGTTCGCCTGCCACCTCCAGCAGTTTGGAAGAGATATACGCATTGTTGGCCTTTTCCAACCCCGTATAAGGCTCCTCGCCCATCAGCAGTTTCCGCGGGAAGACCCGGAAGAAGGTACTGTCGCAGAAATAAGCCTGTCCATCCAGTTCTTTATGGTCTTCCGTCGTCAGCGTCATCGACCCAATCCCCGTGAAACGGGTGGCCACTTCCACCGCCGGACAATAGCGCTGCAACCCCGGTCCGATGGCACCGGGAGTCTGCGCGTGCTCCCTCCAGTCGGTGCCTTTCTGTTTGTAACGTTCTTCCACCCGGTAGGTTTCTTTCAACCCCGGCAGGAAGTTATCATACGACCGTTCGAAAATGACCTCCGCCAGCATGACCAGGCCGATAGCCAGCCCCACGCTCAGGCAGACAATCTTGACCACATTGGCCTCTCCTCTTCGAAACAGTCCTTTCAATGCACGTTTCATAAAGCACCGTTTTTACATTTCCGCAATAGAAGCCACAATCTGGCCATCGAACAGGTTGATGACACGTCCGGCAAAACCTGCATCACGCTGGCTGTGCGTCACCATCACAATGGTGGTTCCTTCCTTATTCAGTTCGGTCAGCAGTTCCATCACTTCCTGTCCGTTCTTGGAGTCCAAGTTACCGGTCGGCTCGTCGGCCAGGATAATCTTCGGCCCGGAAACCACAGCACGGGCAATGGCCACACGCTGTTGCTGACCACCGGACAGCTGTTGCGGATAGTGCTTTGCACGGTGGCTGATGTTCATCCGCTGCATGATTTCATTCACCCGGCGTTTCCGTTCTTCAGAAGGCACCTTCAGGTACGTCAGCGGAAGTTCAATGTTCTCAAACACATTCAACTCGTCAATCAGGTTGAAGCTCTGGAACACGAAACCGATGTTTCCCTTGCGCACGTTGGTACGGTCTTTTTCTTTCAGGCTGCCCACTTCCTTTCCGTCGAGGAAATAGCTTCCCGAAGTCGGATTGTCCAGCAGCCCCATAATATTCAATAAGGTAGACTTTCCGCATCCGGAAGGTCCCATGATAGCTACAAACTCTTTGTCTCTTACCTCCAAACTTACTTTATTCAGTGCCAGTGTCTCTACTTCCGTGGTACGGAACGTTTTTGTCAGGTTTTCAATCTTAATCATAATTTTATCGTTTTATAGGATTCATATTTTCATTTCGGAGTTTTATTTTCCACTAAATTCTATACAAAGTCCGTGCCAATCTTTTAATCAGCTGATTATCAACGAAGAATGAAATACCTAAAAAAAGCGGGTGTCTAATTTTTAGACACCCGCTGTATGATTTTTTGACAATTTTCGAGTAGAGGCCTATGCCTTGACGCATTTGATGACCACGTGCCGGTCGCCTTCCAAGGTAGTGGCAAACAGATACACATCGCCACCTTCCTTCAATTTCCATTTTTTCCGGAGTTCCGCCACCGAAGCTGGAAAATTACGTACGGTCAGGTTGGCCTTATCCACTCCTTGCAGCAACTGTTTCAGTTCTTTCTTCCCGAACCCCGACACTTCCAGCACCCGGAAACGACGTCCCGGAAAGTCGACCAACGCCTCCGACGTATACAAATGACTGTTCACATGCAGTTTCTGGAGACCGAAACGCGCTCCCAACAAGCGGTAAGGTCCTGCTTTCAGCAAGGCCGCCCCTGGTTCATAAAGGTAATTCCCGACTTCTTCCGCCAGCGGACAACGGGCTTCTTTCTCCTGTGCATAAGTGAAGACAAACGGTTCCGTCAAAAAGTTATTAACAGCCTGTTCACAACTTATCCACACCTCTTCTGAGGCTTCTAAAGCCGATTTTCCCGATTTTTGAAGCACTACGAGCAACTCTTTGCACTCGTTATTCACAGCCACCACGTGAATCTGACGGATGTATTTCAACTCCCGCAGGGAAGAAAAGATGTCGAGCATGGGCGAAAGTTTCACCACCACCGTGCGTCCTTTCTCTACCAGCAACGGCTCCAGCTTCTGCACATCCGGTTCACAGTCGGCAATGGCCACAGTTTTTCCTCCCTGACTGTCGCGACGGGCCGGGTCCAGAAACAGGCAGTCCACCGGTTCCATCTGTTGCAGATAGTCTACGCCATCCGCCTCATGCACCGTAACCTGCGGCAAGCCGAGCAACGGGAAATTGTAGCGGGCCAGTTCACAAAGCACTTCCTGCCGCTCCACGTAATCCACTTTCCGGAAGTTTCGTGCCAGGAAAGAGCAATCCACCCCCAGTCCGCCCGTCAAATCGGCCATCGTATCGCCTTTCAGCCACGAAGCCTTGTAGCGGGCTGTGATTTCCGAAGAGCACTGTTCCATGGACAGGTGCGCCGGATACCGGATGCCTTCGGTCTGTGCCCAAAGGGGCACTTTCTTCTCGGCAATCTGCCAGCCGGCAATCTGCACCACAGCCGCCGCCATATCCACCTGCGGATATTTGCGGGCCTGCAAGGCCAAAGTACGCACATCGTCCGTACGGTGCGCACGGATAAACTGGAGCGTTTCGGATGAAAGTTCGGCCATTCTTCTGTGCTTTAAATAATCTGTACAAGCTGTAGTTTTTTCCTTTCGTTCAGATAAAGGCATAAAAAAAGGAGTTCCGCTGAACTC
>OHTZ01001356.1_pt1 | contig 11925 bp, 10 predicted proteins | sample 1579011 | NCBI WGS metagenome assembly OHTZ01 (sample SAMEA3879603, study PRJEB24766) | human gut metagenome | biome: human-associated habitat; feature: feces | place: USA | collected 1985/1987
CACAAAATAAAACACGACAAAACTACTATGCAAAAATACAACTCCCTGCCTGTTCCAAATGGAAGTCAGCTGTCACGATTAGCTATTCACATAGACAACCATCACAAGAGCTGTACATCACATATAACGTTGTAAAACGTATTTAGTTCAGTATTTTTTAATTTATTAATACTTTCAATTCTTTACATGATTCCTTTTTCACGCAAATGAACCTGCCATTTCCAGGCCGAACGCAAGGTATCTTCAATAGAAGTTTCAGCTTTCCAGCCCAGTTCTGCATTTGCATAAGCAGGATCAGCCCATACCTTCACGATATCACCCGCACGGCGCGGAGCAATCTGGTAGTTCAGTTTCACGCCTGTAGCTTCTTCAAACTTGTGAATCAGTTCCAATACGGAAAGACCGCGTCCGGTACCGATATTAAATACCTCCACTTTGTCTTTCTGTTTGTCATTCAAAATACGGTCCATCGCAATTACGTGTGCTTTAGCCAAATCTACCACGTAAATATAGTCACGGATACAAGAACCGTCCGGTGTGTCATAGTCGTCACCGAACACACTCAGCTTCTCACGGATTCCCATGGCAGTCTGTGTCAAATATGGAATCAGGTTCTGCGGTACACCGTTCGGAAGTTCACCAATCAAAGCAGTAGGATGTGCGCCAATCGGGTTGAAGTAACGCAACATGATGGCATGAATCGGAGAACCGGAGGCTACAGTATCACGGATGATTTCTTCGTTAATCTGCTTCGTATTGCCGTATGGAGATTCTGCCTTCTTGATAGGAGCCTCTTCTGTTACAGGCAATTTATCCGGCTGACCGTATACCGTACAAGATGAAGAGAAGATGATTCCTTTTACTCCATGTTTCGGCATCAGTTCCAGCAGATTAATCAATGAAACCAAGTTGTTACGATAATACAGCAACGGTTTCTGTACAGACTCACCTACAGCTTTGCTAGCTGCAAAATGAATAATTCCCTGGATTCCAGGATATTTCGTAAACACCGCATCCAGACCTGCCTGATCCAAACAATCCACTTTTTCAAAAGCAGGACGTACTCCAGTGATTTGTTCAATACTATCCACTACATCAGCACGTGAATTAGAAAGATTGTCCACAATTACTACGTCGTAGCCGCTATTCTGCAATTCAACCACAGTATGAGAACCTATGTATCCGGTTCCACCTGTCACGAGAATTCTTTTTTTCATAACACTAAGGTTTTCTTATATTTAACTCCTTTATTAAAGTCATTTACTATATGTCTACAAAAGTAGGAAAAAAGATTGAAATGTACACCAACCCGTCATTAAAAAATTAAAAAAGTGTTACCCAAAAGCTTTTCGGATAACACTTTTTAAGAGGTTATTCTATTAAAATGATAAAATCAGTTCAAGCCAAACAGCACAGCCAGTCCTTTATCTACTCCAGAGAATCCCATAAAGGCCATGGCCAGCAAACCAGCTGTCACCAAAGCAATAGACATGCCGCGCATGCCTTTCGGGATGTTGACCAGACTCAGCTGTTCCCGGATACCAGCAAATACAATCAATGCCAAGGCAAAGCCCAATGCGGTAGAGAAAGCATAAACCACACCTGTCAGCAAGTCATAGTTCTTCTGAATCACCAGAATGGTCACACCCAGAATGCAGCAGTTGGTGGTAATCAACGGAAGGAACACACCCAGTGCCTGATACAAAGAAGGTGAAACTTTTTTCAGGATAATTTCCACCATCTGCACCAAAGCTGCGATGACAAGGATAAAAGCAATGGTCTGCAAATATCCCAGTCCGAATGCATCCAGCACAAACTTCTGAATGACGTATGTCACGATAGTGGCCAGTGTCAGCACGAAAGCTACCGCCGCTCCCATACCCATGGCAGTTTCAACTTTCTTGGAAACTCCCAGGAACGGACAGATACCCAAGAACTGTGACAACACGATGTTGTTCACAAAGATTGCGGTAATAAATATCAATATATATTCCATATCTTTCTATTTTTAAGGGTTATGCTTTTTTCAAGCGGTTTACAATCGCAATAAGATATCCCAATACAATGAACGCACCGGGGGCCAGTACGAATATCAGCATTCCGTAATCTTCCGGCATAATTGCGATATTAAACAGCTTACCTGTACCTAAGAATTCACGCACTCCACCCAGCAAGGTCAAGGCAATGGTAAATCCAAGTCCCATACCCAATCCATCAAAGAAGGAAGAAACCGGATTGTTTTTGGCCGCGAAAGCTTCCGCACGTCCCAGCAAGATACAGTTTACCACAATCAACGGGATAAACAATCCCAAGGTAGCATACAGTGCCGGCACGTATGCCTGCATCACCATCTGCAACAAGGTTACAAACGACGCAATGACTACCACGAAAATAGGAATGCGTACCATATCCGGTACCAAGTTCTTAATCAGAGAAATCACCACGTTGGAACAAATCAATACGAACATCGTGGCCAATCCCATACCCATACCGTTGATGGCAGAAGAAGTTGTACCCAAAGTCGGACACATACCCAGCAGGAGTACAAACGTAGGATTCTCTTTTACAATCCCATTCATTAACACTTTAAAATTATTCATAGCCTGTCCTCCTATTCTTTAACGGGTTCTACATTCGTCGTATCTGCTTTTTCATATTCCCCGGCACCCTTTTTCTGCTGAGAAGCTCCACTGGCTCCATCCACATGCTGGTTCATATAAGCTGCATACGCATTGTTCACAGCCAGCAGGAAGGCACGCGAGGTAATGGTAGAAGCCGTAATGGCATCCACATCTCCACCGTCTTTGCTGACGGTCAAAGGTGCCTTGCCCGGGTTCTTCCCCGTGATATCGCCTTTGGCACCCTTCTTAAACCAATCGGCAGCCTTTGAACCCAGTCCTGGCGTTTCAGAATGACTCAAAAGAGAATAATCAATGATGTTTCCTTCATTATCGAATCCGACCAATACGGTCAATGTACCGCCAAATCCATTGGAAGCCGATTCTACTGCGGCCCCGATAGGTTTTCCGCCCTTTGTAGCTTTATAGATTTTATACGTTGCTCCATTGACTTCCACCGTTTCAGGAGCTTCAGCCGGATTATTATCAAAACCAGGAACCACCACTGCAATAGCATCGCTCAATGTCTTGGCGTTAGCCTGTGCAATCGGTTCTGCGGTCACATCGTTCACCCAACCCAGCAAACCTCCGGCCACTACGGAAAATCCGGTCAGTGCCAGAGCCATATTCTTTAAAGATGATTCTAGTTTTTTCATTTCTTCACTACCTCCCCGAAGCGTTTTGGTTTACAATAGGTATTAATCAACGGAGTAAATGCGTTCATGATGAAAATGGCGAACGACATACCTTCCGGATAAGCACCGAAAGTACGGATTACTACGGTCAGGAAACCGATGGCCACGCCATAAATCAGCATGCCCTTGTGGGTCATCGGCGAAGTAACATAGTCGGTTGCCATGAAAATAGCTCCCAGCATCAGACCTCCGGTAAACAGATGAGCAAACGGAGAAGCATACACCGTAGGATTTGCCAAATGCATCAAGCCTGAGAATACAAATACAGTGACCAGAATGGAAACCGGAATGTGCCAGGAAATAATCTTTTTCCACAACATATAGATAAGTCCCAGCAACAAGGCCAATGCACTCACCTCACCGATACATCCCGGATTGTTACCCAGGAACAAAGACATCGTATCAGGAAGCTGGCTCAAGGCATTGGCATCGCCATGTACGGCCATCTTCATCAAGGCCAGCGGAGTGGCTGCCGTTTCCGCATCCGTATAGCTGGTGAGCTGTCCTACTACCGGCCAGGAAGTCATCTGTACCGGGAAAGAAATCAACAGGAAAATACGTCCCACCAAAGCGGGGTTGAACGGATTGCATCCCAAACCACCAAATGTCATTTTTCCCACACCGATCGCTACCAGCGCACCGATGATGATAATCCACAACGGCAGGTTGGAAGGCAGGTTGAATGCCAGCAACACTCCCGTCAACGCGGCCGAACCATCGGTAATCGTGGTACGTTCACGCTTCAAGATATATTTGGTGATAGCCCATTCAAAGAACAAGCAGGCTATGACAGAAGTCAGTGTCACCACCACTGCTCCCAAGCCGAACATGTAGAAAGATACGAGCAAGGCCGGTATCAGCGCAATCAGCACGCCATACATGTTTTTCTGTACACTGTCGCCACTATGTACATGCGGCGATAAGGATACTATTAATTTGTTTGCCATAAGATTCTCCAATTATTTTTTTGCATTACGTGCACGGATGATACCGCCCACCTTACCTTTACCTAAACGGATGTAATCCAACATCGGACGATGAGAAGGACATGTAAACTGACATGAGCCGCATTCGATGCACGACATAATCATTTCGTGTTCCACTCGTTCCCAGTCGCCGTGAGCCGAGCAAGTGGCCAGCAGGAAGGGTTCCAAGCCCATCGGGCAGGCACTCACACATTTTGCACAACGGATACACGGCTGCGGTTCTGCACGGCGTGCTTCCTTGTCGTTCATAATCAGCACACCTGAACTACCCTTACAGATAGGCACCTCAGTATTCACCAACGCCTTACCCATCATCGGACCACCACCGATTACTTTTCCGGTATCTTCCGGCAGTCCACCAGCTGCGTCTATCAACTGGCTCATCGGAGTTCCCATACGGGTCAGGAAATTAGACGGGTTCTTCAATGACTTACCCGTAACGGTCACCACACGTTCAAACAAAGGTTTGTTCTTCTGAACAGCTTCATATACCGCATACGCCGTACCTACGTTCTGCACTACAGCCCCCACGTTGATAGGGATGGCAGGAGGAGCCGGTACCTGACGACCGATAATGGCATCAATCAGCTGTTTTTCACCTCCCTGCGGATATTTCACTTTCAAAGGTACGACTTCGATACCCGGATAAGCTGCTGCTTTCTGAGTCATCAGCTGAATGGCATCCGGTTTGTTGTTCTCAATACCGATATAAGCCTTGTTCACTTTGGCTGCCTTCATCAGAATTTGCACACCCACCAGAATCTCGTCGGCTTTCTCCAACATCAGGCGATGGTCGGCCGTCAGATAAGGTTCACACTCTACGGCATTGATGATTACACATTCGGCCTTGCATCCGGGAGGAGGAGTCAGTTTCACATGGGTAGGAAAGCAGGCACCACCCATTCCCACGACACCGGCATTCTTAATTTTAGCCACAATTTCTTCGGGAGTCAGGTTACATTCCTTTACCAACTCCGTACTGCGGTCAATCGATTCTTCCCACTCATCACCTTCCACATCGATAAATATGGCAGGTTTACGATAACCACTTGCATCAATCACACTGTCTATCTTATTCACCTTACCGGAAACGGAAGAGAAGATAGCAGCCGATACAAAGCCACCCGCTTCGGCAATCTTGGTTCCGACTTTCACTACATCGCCTTTTTTCACGATGGCAGTGGCGGGCGCACCAATATGCTGAGACAACGGGAATACGGCTTGCTTAGGAAGTGCAAGCGTCTCTATGGCTTTCCCGGCTGACAATTTATTTTCTGCTGGATGAACTCCACCAATTCTAAACGTCTTCACTGTTATGTTATTTAGTATTATACAATTATAAGATTAAGCTTCGGTGTTTTTCGGAGCTTCGTCAGCCGGAGTGACTGTCGGACTTACAGTTTCCTTCTTTACAGCTTCTGGCTTGGCAGGATTAGCTGCGGGCTTTTCTGTGGCCGGCTTTTCTGTGGCCGGAGCCTCAGCCTTCGGTTTGCGAGGAGGGAAATTTACAGCAATAATCGCATGCTGCGGACATTCCATTTCACACTTGCGGCAAGATTTACATTTTGCCGGATCAATATAGGCCAGGTTATTTTCCAAAGTAATGGCTTCAAACGGACACACCTTTACACACTTGCCACAACCAATGCAGGCAGCCGCACAAGCTTTACGTGCTACAGCTCCTTTGTCTTTATTGACACACTGTACGTAAACTCTCCGGTTGTTCTTTCCTTTCGGACGAATCTCAATGATGTTACGCGGACAAGCTTTGCTGCAAGCGCCACAAGCCGTACATTTCTCTTCATCTACTTCAGGCAGCCCGGTTTCAGGATTCATGTGAATAGCATCAAACTGACACGCTTCCACACAATCACCACAACCCAGACAACCGAATGTACAACCCGTCTCACCACCTGAAGTGGCATGAGCGATGGCACACGATTTAGCTCCGTCGTACAGAGCAGTACGAGGGCGATTTTCACAACTACCGTTACATCTCACCACCGCAACTTTCGGTTCGGCAGCAACGGCTTCCAATCCTAAAATGGCAGCAACTTTTTCCATAACGGGAGCACCGCCAACCGGACATAACTTACCCTCCAGTGAACCGGCATCGGCAGCCTTCACGCAGGCACCGGCAAAACCAGAGCAACCGGGATAACCACATCCACCGCAATTTGCCTGAGGAAGCACTTCGCTAACTTGGGCAATCCGCGGATCTTCATACACAGCAAACTTCTTGGAAGCGGCATACAAGATTACCGCGGCAATCAAGCCAATCGCTCCCAACGAAATTACTGCAACCAGAATTAAATCCATAAGTTTTAGTTAGTTATTTATTAATTGTTTTTTATAGGTTCAAGCGTAAAAGAGAACTTCTTACTCAACTTTCCTCTACATATATATATAATAAAATAATATGGAGCTAAAGCCAATAAAGAAATAATGGCCGACTTCAGTTCATCACCACCGGTAAGATGCATCGTAATGAATAAAGCAGCCAACAATATCAAGAAAGGGACGCCAAAAGCCAAAAATACGGCCTGCATCCCCATAGAAGTCGTTCCATAAAGCATTACCTCCTCACCCACTCGGTAAGAAGAAGCTTTCGTGTCGAAAACATCAACCAGCTTTTCTTTGCTCTCGGATGCATTGCAGTGTCCTTTTACGCTGCAAGCTGAACAGGCAGAAGTTTGAACGATTTTCACTCGAATATGAAAACCGTTTATGTTTTCCACAATACCACGATGTTTGATTATATCGGTCATTTTTGCAAACTCTACATTACAAAACTGTGGCAAAAGTAATACTTTAATTGCAATCTATGAAGGATAAAATGATATTTTCGTTATAAAAATCGTTTTTTTTATCGGAAGATATCGAAATAATAAGCAAAAAGGTATATCAAAAGTCCCCAAGCACTCTTGATATGCCTTTTTCTCTCTAGACCTTACTCTTACTTTCTGCCACCTCCACCAGATAAACACTGATGCAAATCATAACAATCGCTCCCAGTTGCGTCCATGAAAAACGGTCTTGCCCCAACAAAAATGAAGTAACGGTTGCTACTATTAATATCAGATATCCATAAATAGCCACTAATGTCGTTTTCAGGTATTTCAATCCGATGGGAAGAAGCAAATAGCTGATAGTTGTCGGAAATATGAGTACAAACAGCAATACCAACATCGGGGTGGAAAAAAGCGACATGCTCATTATAGGTGCTTCAAATCCATAGATTGAATTGACAATAAGCGACATTACCGCTGCTCCCAAAAATGTATATTTCAACAAGGTCATATCTCCCACTCCTTTAAGCAAGCGATTGCTGACAACTAAATATATAGCATAAACTATCGAACTGACCAAGCATATCAGGTTTCCCGCCATGGCATTGGATGCCAAATCGTCACCGGGCTGTGTAGCAATACAAAGAATAGCTCCTCCCAATCCCAAACCGATACCAAGAAGTTTCATCCATGTTACTTTCTCTTTGTAGAATAAGACAGTGATAACAAATACCCAAATGGGTTCCAGACTGACAAATATAGAACTGGATACCGGTGTAGTCATACTGATACCTAAAAGGTAAAAAAACATATATCCGTACATTCCTAATGCTCCTAACAAAAAGAGCTGCCATCTCTGACGGGTGGTAGAATCTTCCGGTTTACAGAAAATATCGATAAGCCAAAATGCTGCCGCCCCAAATACCAGGCGGAATGTTACTCCTGTGACCGGAGCAATCCATAAAGGCAAAAGATATTTCAACGCATTCATATTAAAGCCTCCCAATGCTTTGGAGACTATCATGCTAAGGTTTGCTTCAACTTGTTTGTTCATAATAAGTTTTTTTACATGGGTATAACCATATAAGCAACCCTTTGGTTCAAAGCACCTCTGATAAATTCACACGCAGAAACTACAATACTTCATACTGCCATCTTTTTTGTTATATCTTCTCTTGCCTGACATTAAGCACTCCTCTCTTTAAGAATAAACTTTTCATTCCTTATAACTAACTACGTTCCATTACAGCAAAACGAAATAACAAGGAAAGGGGAGACAACTGCTCCCCCGATTTATATTAAAACGACTCATAAGTACTCAGAATTCCAATTTTTCCTGTTTCATCACAATAAACATTGCCATTAACGCAATCATCAGGTTCAACCAGAAAGCAAAGGTATACGAATGGGAATGAAACAGATTCTGGGCTATATTCACAATAAACGGACAAAGAAGAATAGCCACATAATTCATCGCCATCACAAAGGCAAGTGCCAATGTCACCTTATGGGGTACAGCCACATCAGAAGTTTTATCATAAATCAATGGCTGAATAATACCATAAGCCAATCCGTTCAAAATACACCCCAAAGCAATAAGTATCTCAGAACGACTTACCAAAATAATTCCCATACCGCAAGCTATCAGCAACAAGCAAATCATATAGATACGCCGTCCCAGCATCTGCACAATCTTGTTCAATACAAAGCCCGGCGCCATGATAGCAAGAAAGAATAACGAAATCAGGATGCCCGCCCGCCCACTGGACAATCCATATTCTTCCATCAAAAAAGGAAGATTAAAACTGACGATTATCACCAAATAAGTAGCCAGTCCGTAAAATGCCATAAGTTTAACCAGTGCCTTCACATCAATGCCCCGCTTACCCATCTCTTTTGCAGTAGAGACAGGTACGTCATCTTTGGGATGATAGCCGGACAAATCTTTCTTTAAATAATAAGTAAGAAAGATGGATATAAACGGAAAAAGATACACTAGAAAGGGCAAGTGCCAGTTCTCTTCTGCCAGATAGCCGGTCAGTGTAGTGGCAAGTACTAATGTAATATTGGTAATAGCAGAACTATAACCAAATTGTCTGGTACGATAACTACCGACAAAATATCTGGATATCAACCCGGTGGACAAAGGGACAATCAATCCCGAGCCAATCCCCAGCATGGCACTGATAGCTATCAGTTGCCACATTTTACCGGACAACAGATAGAGTATGCCGCTTACTCCGAAAATAGTCAATCCTACTTGCAACAACAACAGATTGTTCACCTTTTCGGTCAACTTACCCGATAACAAAATAAAAGGGATAATAAGAAGTGAAGGTAACGAGGAAAGCATCTGGATTTCCAAATCCGTGGCAGACGGAAAAATTTTGTTCAAATCCCCCAAGATGGGAGAAACTGCCAATCCCGGCAATGCATTTAATGCCGAAATAGAAAATATACCTATTAATGTAATAAGGGGAATTGTCCCCTGCCCTGTTTGTATTTTCATAATGAAATTGGTTTATATTATGATAAAAACAAAATGTAAAAGAATTGGTTCAATAATAAACTCCCTGCAAGTTACCATAAATTAAAAAACATAAAATCAAGGAACTTTTCATTACCCCTTATGTTGAGGGAGAAAAACGCGGGAAACTCCCACGTTCTTCATTATTGTATTACTAACCTAAACTTTAAGTAAAATGAAAGATTGTAATTGTGATTTGAGAGAAGGTGACGCAAAGACATCTGTGTTTGGCTCAAATGAAATGCTACAGCCTGCCCCGGTAGACACTATTCCGATGAACCCTACCACTCCGCAGATTGCCTATCAAATGGTAAAAGACGAAACATTTGCTCAGACCCAGCCACGTCTTAATCTGGCTACTTTCGTTACTACCTATATGGACGACTATGCCACCAAACTGATGAACGAAGCCATCAGCATCAACTACATTGATGAAACAGAATATCCTCGTATCGCAGTGATGAATGCCAAATGTATCAATATCATGGCTAATTTGTGGAATTCACCCGAACAGGCAAAATGGAAAACCGGAGCACTGGCTATCGGCTCCAGTGAGGCTTGTATGCTGGGAGGAGTAGCCGCCTGGTTACGCTGGAAAGACAGACGTAAAGCTCAGGGGAAACCGACTGACAAGCCTAACTTTGTCATTTCAAGCGGTTTTCAGGTTGTTTGGGAAAAGTTCGCCCAACTGTGGCAGATTGAAATGCGCCAAGTACCTCTCACCTTGGACAAAACCACTCTGGACCCCGAAGAAGCACTGAAAATGTGTGACGAGAACACCATCTGCATCGTCCCCATCCAAGGTGTGACATGGACAGGTTTGAACGATGATGTAGAAGCACTGGACAAAGCACTGGATGCCTACAACGCCAAGACCGGTTATGATATTCCTATCCATGTAGATGCTGCAACCGGTGGTTTCATCCTGCCGTTCCTCAGCCCCGAAACAAAGTGGGACTTCCGCTTGAAATGGGTTCTCTCCATCAGCACTTCCGGCCACAAGTTCGGACTGGTTTATCCGGGACTGGGATGGATAGTATGGAAAGACAAGAAATACCTTCCGGATGCCATGTCGTTCAGTGTCAATTATCTGGGTGCGAACATCACACAGGTTGGTTTGAACTTCAGCCGTCCCGCCGCACAGATTCTGGGACAGTACTACCAATTTATCCGTCTGGGATTCCAAGGATACAAAGCCATCCAATACAATTCCATGGAAATCACCAAGTACATCCACAGCGAAATAGCCAAGATGACTCCGTTCGTAAATTACAGCGACAATGTGGTGAATCCTTTGTTCATCTGGTACATGAAACCCGAATATGCAAAGAACGCCAAATGGACTCTGTACGATTTGCAGGCTAAATTACAGCAAAGCGGCTGGATGGTTCCTGCCTACACCTTGCCGGAAAATATCCAGAATTACGTGGTTATGCGTGTTGTGGTACGTCAGGGATTCAGCCGTGACATGGCGGATATGTTGTTGAACGACATCAAGAATGCCATCAGCGAGTTCGAGAAACTGGAATATCCCACTCCTACCCGCATCGCCCAAGACAAGAATATCGCTGTAAAAGGTACTGTGTTCACTCACAATGCCCATAGCAACGCCGCTAAAAAATAAGCATAAATAACAATAATGCAACCATCCGCCGTTAAGGTGGATGGTTACTTCAATCAAATTAATTTATGGAAAGAACTATAACTATCCAGCAAATAAAGGATGCTGCACAAGAGGCCTACAATCTGTATAAAGACAATACAGACGGTAAGAACGCCGACTACATCCCTTATCTGGCAAATATTGATCCCAAACTGTTCGGGATCAGTATCTGTCTGATGAACGGAGAAATCATCCAACTGGGTGACTCTCAGTACCGTTTCGGTATCGAGTCCGTTTCCAAGGTGCTAACCGCCATCCTGGTACTCCGCCAATACGGTGCTCCCAAGGTGCTCGAAATGATTGGCGCCGATGCTACCGGACTGCCGTTCAACTCCATCATGGCCATCTTGTTGGAAAACGACCATCCGTCCACCCCATTGGTAAACGCCGGCGCCATCTCGGCCAACAGTATGGTGCAACCCGTAGGAAACAGCGATGCCAAGTGGAAAGCCATCGTAGACAATATGACCGAACTATGCGGAAGTACCCCGCAACTGATCGACGAACTGTACCGGTCAGAGTCGGCGACAAATTTCAACAACCGTTCCATCGCCTGGCTATTGAAAAATTATAACCGTATCTACGATGCCCCCGATATGTCGCTCGACCTCTACACCCGCCAGTGTTCCATGGGCATCACTGCAGAA
>OHTZ01001359.1_pt1 | contig 11905 bp, 5 predicted proteins | sample 1579011 | NCBI WGS metagenome assembly OHTZ01 (sample SAMEA3879603, study PRJEB24766) | human gut metagenome | biome: human-associated habitat; feature: feces | place: USA | collected 1985/1987
TCAGGGCGTTTACGGACTGGGCGAATGGCGTGAAATGGTGGACGAGAAGACCGGAGAGGCCTATCGTATCAGTTCACCGGGATGGGCCGGAGCCTACCCTTGGATTAACTTGCGCGAGGGTGTCTATGGTTTCTTCATTGCCCATGTGACGGGCAGCAGTAGCAAACCCGACGGTTTTTCCTCTTTTTACGGTAGTCCGGTGATTGCCGATAAAGTTTCTGCCGCAATTTCTAAAAAAAGTGGGAATGCGGTTAAGTAATTTGCCGTTCTCAAACGTATAAGATAATGAAAGCAGTTAGTTAACATTGAAATTAGGTTAATGTGGTTTCTGGGTATTAGGTTTGTCTAAGGTGGAAGGTTGTTTTCAGGATATTCGTTTTTCATCTTAAAGATTCTCATGGATATGGCAAAAATCACGTGGCTTTCTCTTGCTTTCTGTGGGTGGACCGTTGTAGCTTCCGCTCAAAATATGACCGACTTGGCTGTAATGAATGACAAATCGGCCGACCGTCAGGTGTTGAATATCGGGACGAATCCGCCTGTTGCGGATACAGTCTTCCTGCATCCCGACCGTGTACGTTACGACCATCGTTGCTTCCAGATAGAAGGAAAGGACGTTTTCATTTTCAGCGGTTCTTTCCATTATTTCCGGGTGCCCCGTCCGCTGTGGGCCGATCGCTTCCGAAAACTGAAGGCTGCGGGTTTCAATTGTGTGGAGACCTACGTCCCTTGGAACTGGCACGAGCGGAATATGCCCCGTTCCGTCCGGGACGATTCGCAAATCGACTTGGGGGATTTGGAGGCGTTCTTGCAGATGGCCGAGGATTTCGGGCTTTATGTGATTCTGCGTCCCGGACCTTATATCTGTGCGGAATGGAGCGGAGGCGGTTTCCCCCAGTGGTTGATGCGCAAGAAACCGGAAGAGACGGCTTATAAGGTCTGGCTGCAAAGCGACGATCCTGAATTTATGCGTTGGAACGAACACTGGTATCGGGCCGTGTGCCGTGTGGCAGCCCCGTATCAGTTGACTGAAAAGCCGGTAGGCGGGAAGGGGATTATCCTCTTTCAGGTGGAGAACGAGTTTAACCGTGTGAACTGGTTTCCGAAAGAAGCCAAGCGCGGTTATTTGGAACAACTGGCCGGAATCGCCCGCAAGTATGGCATTGAAGTACCCGTTATCACTTGTTGGACGGATGAATCGCGGAATGTGGGCGAAGGAGTGCTGAACGGAGTAGTCGATATGGTGAACAGTTATCCCCGTTGGCAAGTGGAGAAGAATTTCGGACGGTTGGTTAATTTGCAGATGAAGACACAGCCCGGAAAACCTCTGGTCTCCGGGGAGTTGCAAGGAGGATGGTGCTGCGAGTTAGGGTGGCCGTTGAGTTGGGACCAGGACGGTTTGCCACCGGTGCAGACCCAAAACCTCACGCTTTATGCCTTGGAACGCGGTTTCGGCGCATTGAACTTTTATATGGTCGTGGGAGGGACGAACTTCGACGACTGGGCGGCCCGGCAGCAAATCACTTCCTACGACTATGCTGCCGCTATCGGTGAGGGAGGCATGACGAACGAGCGTTACCGCCGTTTCCGGGGGCTGTCGGCTTTTATCCGTGAACACGGCACGCGCATAGCCCGTGCGGATTTGGACTACGTGCCTTATACTTCTACCGATACCGATGTGAAATTGGCCGTGAGGACCACTCCGGACGGCGACCGTTATTTTTTCATACGTACCGAGGAACGTTCACGTCAGCACTTCGGTACGATATATACTCAGGGACTTGCGTTAGACTTTGCGTTGGAACCTTTCGGAGCGATGGTATATTATTTGCCGTCGGGTGCAGGGAAGGGGACATGGTATCCCCGTCTGCCCGAGCCTCAGGTACGTGATATGCGGCCTTTGCCTTCGGTGGAACTGAAACAGGAAGGGGTGATGGAAGACCCTTTACCGGTGGAATGGACACGGTTGCGGGACGGTGAAACCGTAGACAACGACGGTATTTACGGACGGCATTTCATTTACTACCGTACGTCAGCCTACCGGGGCTGTATGCTCGAAGTCGGACGGATTGGGAAGAATGTCATGAACCGTTCGGCGGCCGATACCGTTTTGGTGGCGGTCGATGGCCGATTGGTACCCATTGACAGGGAGACACCGGAAAAGGCATATTATCGTATTCCCGGAGATTCGGCCTGCCGACAAAAAACAGATGTCTTGTTGTTGTTTGAGAATAGAGGCTTGCATCATCATACGAATGCTGCCTTCGAAGCGCATTGGAAGATAGGTCCGGCTTTTGTTCGCAGCCGGGGCGAAGATTTGCCTTTGCGATATGCTTATACGGAAAAGGCCTGTGGAGAACGGTGGTCGGCCGGAGGCGATTGGCCCCACCTGACTTCCGTTTCGCAATCGGAGAATCCTTTGTTGAAATGGCACTTCTATTCTTTCGAGACCGTGAGCGACCGGGATGACGTGCTTTACTTCCTGCGTCTGGAACATGCCGGAAACGGATTTGTCTATGTTAACGGCCATTGTATCGGACGCTGCTATCAGGAGGGGCCGCAACGTGAATACTACATACCGGAATGCTGGTTGCATCAAGACCGTCCGAACCGTGTGGCGGTGAGTTTAAGGCCGTGTTCCCAAGGAAATGCCGTGGAATCTGCGTTAATTATATTAAAAAACAGAACTCCAGACAGGTAATTCGTGCCGTATGACCGTATATATAAATGTTGAACGTACGGTCTGACGACGGTGGAGAAAGTTTTTTTGTCCTATATCCGTTAAGGATTGTCCTATCATTGTAAGGAATAAAGACCGTATCTTTGCCGAAAATAAAACATGATATGCGAATGAAAAGATTTTTAATATTCTCTTTGGCCGTCGGATTCGGCTGGGGACTTCAAGCTCAGGTGACGGAACGCGAACGGCCGGCAGAGTGGAAAAATTTGGTGGAAGGAGCACGTTTTATGGATCGTCTCCAGCCGATGAAAGGCGAAATGCTGTCTTCCGATGTGTGGGGAGCGGATAGTGTGCGTCCGCGTCTGGTAGATAACGGCATTGAGTTGCCAGAGACTTCTTTTTGGGGAGGGAATATCCTGCAAACTTCAGACGGCAAGTATCATCTGTTTGTTTGCGGTTGGCCGGAAAATTCGCCCGAAGGTCACATGTTTTGGCGTAACTCTACGGTGTTCCACGCAGTCGGTGATAAACTGGAAGGCCCGTACGCCATCAGCGATACGATAGGAAAGGGGCATAATCCCGAGGCTTTCCGTTTGCAGGACGGACGTGTGGTGGTATATGTCATCGACGGATATTATATTGCTCCCTCGGAGAACGGTCCTTGGCGTTACGGACGTTTTAATTTCGACGCACGTAGCCGGAGAATTGTCGAAGGGCTGTCCAACCTGACGTTCGCCCGTAGGGAGGACGGTTCCTATCTGATGGTGTGTCGTGGCGGAGGTGTTTGGGTCAGTCGCGACGGGCTTTCTCCGTACGAGCAGTTGACCGACCGTAGCGTATATCCTCCGGTAGAAGGCCGGTTTGAAGACCCGGTAGTGTGGCGCGACCATCTGCAATACCATCTGATTGTCAACGATTGGTTGGGGCGCATTGCCTACTACCAGCGTTCGAAAGACGGTTTGCATTGGGTGACGGAACAGGGAGAGGCCTACGTGCCCGGAGTGTCTGTCCATCCGGACGGACAGGTGGAGCATTGGTTCAAGTACGAGCGTCCCAAAGTGTTTCAGGACAGCCTAGGGCGTGCGGTCCAAGCGAACTTTGCCGTGATCGACACCATCAAGTGGGAAGATCAGCCGAATGATAACCATAGTTCCAAGAATATTTGCATTCCTTTGAACAAGGGGCTGTTGGTGGAAGTGATGAACCGCGATACGATTACGGCGGACACGAAAACCATAGAAGTGAGAATCAGGGCGGAGAAAGACTTCGACCCGCAAAAGGACGTTGACGTGAAATCTTTGCGTTTCGGTGCGTTTTCGGAAGTGAATTTCGGACGGGGATGCAAGGCCATCCGGTCGCATAAGGTCGGGAAGGATTTGATTGTAGAGTTCGACGGAGCCGGGAACGGTATACAGCCGGACGAGTTTGCGCCCAAGTTGTTGGGACGCGACAAAAAGGGCCGGTTACTGTACGGCTATGCCTCCTTGCCTTACGTGAACTACCGTCCGGCCATGCTTTCGGCTGCTTATCCGATGTATGACAAAGAAGGGAAGGCGCTGACATTGGAAGTGAAGAATTACGGTTTGTCGTCATCCGCTCCGTCGCAAATTGTGGTTGAGGCCGGGGGGCGGAAGCTGGCCGAGGGACAAATCGCGCCTCTCGCTCCCTACGCCACGGCGGCCCTGCGTCTGGATTCGGATTTCGTACCGACGGAGAAAGAGCTGTCAGGCTTGACGGTCATTTTCTATATCGACGGGAAAGAGGTCGGACGTAACAGGTTGAATTATTAACGAAGAGAACTGTCATGAGAACATGGTTGAAATGGCTTAATGTCGTGTGTTTGTGGGCGATGGTTCCGGCTTTGTATGCCGGGAATACCCCACGGGAAGTGTTGAACCTCAATCCGTCTTGGAAATATTCGAGGGGGGATGATGCCGGTGCGGAGCGTACTGCATACGATGATTCCGCTTGGGAGCGTGTCGGACTGCCCCATTCCTTCAGCATACCTTATTTTATGAGTAAGGACTTTTACGTAGGCTATGGCTGGTATCGCAGGGAGGTGGATTTGACCGCGAAGCAGTTGAAAAAGAAAATCTTCTTGGAGTTCGACGGGGTATTCCAAGAGGCGGAAGTCTTTGTCAACGGTGTTCGTACCGGAAGCCACGTAGGCGGTTATACGGGCTTCTCCATAGACATCACTCCCCAAGCCCGGAAAGGCCGGAATGTGATAGCCGTAAGGGTGAACAACCTGTGGCATCCCGATCGTGCTCCGCGAGCCGGTGAACATGTCTTCAGCGGCGGTATCTACCGGAACGTCCGGCTGGTATTGAAGTCACCGGCCTATATAGATTGGTACGGAACCAGTGTCACCACACCGGATTTGGCGCAGAACGACGGGCGGAGCTCTACCGTGCGCGTCGTGACCGACCTTTGCAACGCGACCGGAAGTGAGGCCACGTTCCGGTTGCAGACCGATGTGGTAGATGCCGAAGGGCGCACGGTAGCCTCAGTGACTGATGATTATAAAATAGCTTCGGGTGCATCCGTGCAGGCCGACCAGACGACACCCGCTGTGGAGCAGCCTGTATGTTGGTCGCCCGAACAGCCTTATTTATATAAGGTGGTCAGCACGCTGTCGCGGAAAGGCCGGATGCTCGACCGTACAGAGACGGTTTTGGGATTCCGATGGATGGAGTGGACGGCAGACAAAGGCTTCTTCCTGAATGGCAAGCACCTTTATTTGCGAGGGGCTAACGTGCATCAGGATCATGCCGGATGGGGCGATGCCGTGACCGAAGCCGGCATGTGGCGCGACGTGCGTATGATGAAAGAAGCCGGATTCAACTTCATCCGTGGCTCCCATTATCCGCATTCCCCGGCTTTTGTCGAGGCTTGTGACCGCGAGGGTATGCTCTTCTGGTCGGAAAATGCCTTTTGGGGCATCGGCGGTTTCCGGGCGGACGGGTACTGGAATGCCAGTGCTTATCCGGTGGAAGCAGAAGATCGTGCCGGATTCGACCGCAGTGTGAAAACGCAGTTGGCCGAGATGATACGAATCCATCGCAACCATCCTTCTATTATTGCGTGGAGCATGTGTAACGAAGCGTTCTTCTCCGCGCCCGCTGCGATGGACGGTGTCCGCGCGTTGCTGAAGGAATGCGTGGCCCTGTCCCGGCAGCTCGACCCGACGCGTCCGGCAGCCATCGGCGGCGCACAGCGTCCGTTAGGCAAGGACCGGATAGACCTGTTGGGCGATATTGCCGGATATAACGGCGACGGTGGCACCATGCTTGATTTCCAACAGCCGGGCATTCCGAGCATGGTGTCCGAATATGGGAGTGTGAGTGCCGACCGGCCGGGTAAATTTGCTCCCGGATGGGGAGAATTGCAGAAGAATGAAGCTTATAAAGGACTGCCGTGGAGGAGCGGACAAGCTGTGTGGTGTGGTTTCGACCACGGCAGTATCGCTGGAAGCACCTTAGGCAAGATGGGCATCGTGGATTATTTCCGTATTCCCAAACGTGCATGGTATTGGTACCGTAAAGCGTACCGGGGCGTGGAGCCGCCCACGTGGCCGGTGGAAGGAAAAGCGGAGCGTCTGGTGCTGACATCGGACAAACACGAGGGCGTGCGTGCGGACGGGACGGACGATGTCATGTTGCAGGTGGGAGTGCAAGACGCTGCGGGGCGTGATTTGTCCGACAATCCCACGGTGACGCTGACCGTAGTGTCCGGTCCCGGTGAGTTTCCCACGGGGCGTAGCATCACTTTCAGTGCAGACAGCGACATCCGTATGGCCGACGGTAAGGCTGCGATAGAGTTCCGGGCATACGAAGCCGGTACGGCTGTGGTCGAGGCCCGCGCCGAAGGATTGCCGCCGACGCATATTGAAATCGGTTTCGTGGGAGATTGCCCCTATCGCGAAGGAGTTACCCCTGTGGTGAAAGAGCGTCCTTACGTGAGGTATGTCCGCGAGACGGAAAAAGAGATACTTACTTTCGGTAGGAACAATCCGACTTTTGCCAGTAGTCAGTCGGAGGGGCGGGCTTCCGGACAGGGTGCCGACGGCAATCCCTCTACTTATTGGCAGGCTGCTGCCGACGATCCGTCGCCTTGGTGGATGTCCGATACTGAAAAGGGGTTGCTCTTGCGCCGTATTAAAGTGACTTTCCCTCGCGCGGCAACCTATCGTTACCGGATAGAAGTGTCTTCCGATAAGGAACATTGGCAGAAGGTGGCGGAAAACAGCCCGTCTCCGAAGATAGAGAACGTTCGGGTGGTGGAGTTTCCTGTAGAAGCACCGACCGTCAAAGCGCGTTTCGTGCGAGTGAGTTTCAAGGACAACACTGACGGACTTCCTGCGGCAGTGTCCGAGATAGAAATCACCGGTGTGGTGGCGGACTGAGATACTCAGAATACTTTCTAAGGCAGGTTTTACCGCTCTTTTGTTCTTTTTAACAGAATCGGGTGAGTATTTTGGCGGATTGAAACGTATATAAAAATAAAGAATAGGTTGTTTTTCATGTATTAGGTTTAGAAAATTAGGTTAATGTGAGGATTTAGGTGTCGGTTTTGTTTAAGGTAAAAAGACTGTTGTTCAGGAGTATAAAACAATAGGTAATGAAAAGACTCGGTATATTGTTATTCAGTTTGGGATTATTTTTCATAAAGGGGTGGGCCGCTGAGTGGCAATGGTCCGTTCCGGTTTCCAAAGTCATCGCGTCCGAAACGGGAGGACATCCGCAAGCCTTCTTGTGGATTCCGGAGGACTGTATGCAGGTCAGGGCCGTGATGATAGGCACGCACAACATGTGTGAGGAGACTTTGTTTGAGAACGAGCTGTTCCGCCGCGGGATGAAAGAGGCCGGTGTGGCATTGATATGGATTACCCCCGGATGGGACCAGCAGTGGAAAGCGGATTCGGGAAGCCCGGAAGCTTATTGGCAGATGTTGGACGATTTGGCAGAGACCAGCGGATATGGTGAGTTGAAATTTACTCCCATTATCCCGATAGGGCATTCTGCCATGGCGACCTACCCGTGGAATTTTGCGGCCTGGCATCCGGAGCGCACCTTGGCCGTGGTATCTTACCATGGGGATGCGCCGCGTACGAACCTGACCGGTTACGGACGAGAGAATCTGGAGTGGGGGCGGATGCGTAACATCGACGGTATTCCCGGCCTGATGGTAGAAGGGGAATATGAATGGTGGGAGGCTCGGGTGAATCCGGCACTGGCATTCCGTATGATGTACCCCGAAAGTTGTATTTCTTTTCTCTGCGATGCGGGGCGCGGCCATTTCGACGTGTCGGACCGTACGGCGGAATATATCGCCTTGTTTGTGAAGAAGGCATTGCAGGCACGTCTGCCCGATACGGTGGCGCGAGACCGTCCCGTGGCCTTGCGGAAAGTACGCCCACAGGACGGATGGTTGGCAGAACGCTGGCATCCCGATCAAAAGAAGCGAGCCAAAGCCGCCCCCTATTCACAATATAAAGGTGATCCTCACGATGCTTTCTGGTATTTTGACCGTGAAATAGCGGAAGCGACCGAAACACGGTATACGCAAAGCCGCGGAAAGAAAGAACAATATCTGGGTTTTGAGCAAAACGGCAGTTTACTGACATACGACAAGAAGCAGCATGTACGTGTACAGCCCCGCTTCAATCCGGAAGCCGACGGAATCACTTTCCACCTGAAAGCCGTATGTACGGATTCCCTGAGAACCAAACTATCTGATGAGCATGCAGATGCAACACCGATAATCAGTCGCATCTGTGGACCAGTAGAAAAGGTAAATGACACCACATTCATAGTATCTTTCTATCGGATGGGTATGAATAATCCGCGCCGTACCGGTGACATATGTCTGTTGGCAAGCCAGACAGGAGACCGGAAGTATAAAAGTGCTGTTCAAGAAGTCAGTATCCGCATCCCCTACCGGAATACGGAAGGACAAAGGCAGTATATATTATTTCCAGGATTACCCGATGTGAAAGCGGAAAGCGGTTCTTTACCTTTAAAAGCCACAAGTGACTGTGGACTGCCCGTCTCTTACTACATCAAAGAAGGTCCGGCTGAAATAGAAGGAGACCAAATTATATTCACACCTATCCCACCCCGCAGTAAATTTCCGGTAAAAGTAACGGTAGTTGCCTGGCAATACGGTATTGCAGGCAAAGTACAGACGGCTGAACCGGTGGAACGAAACTTCTATATATTGAAATAAACATTATAAGCCATGAAAACATATTTTCTATTTATATGTGCCATCTGTTGTTATCTTACAGGGAATGCACATTCGACGGAATATAACATTTTCCAGTTCGGAGCTTCCAAAGACACTTCTGTCGTACAAACTCAAGCCATCAATGCCGCTATTGAAAATTGTCACCGGCAAGGCGGAGGCAAGGTTATCATTCCTTCAGGGATTTATAAATCAGGAACGATTTTCCTGAAAGATAATGTAGAACTACATCTTGAAAGCGGGGCATACCTCTATGCCAGTGATAATTACGATGACTTTCCTGTGCAACCACAAGCATCTTACCGTTCACAAAAAGATGCCGGTGGCTGGGTTTCCCTCATCTATGCAGTAGATGCAAAAAACATCAGTATTACCGGAAAAGGTACGATAGACGGAAAAGGAAAAGGACGAAAAGGGCGTATCAGCGGATTGGGCGGCGACCGTAACGGACGGCCTCGTAACATTCTGTTTATCTCATGCAAAGATGTGCATGTGGAAGGTATTACAATGAGAAATTCCGCACTTTGGAATCAGCATTATTTGAATTGCGAAGATGTTACCATCGATCACATAAAAGTGTACAATCATAGTAATGGCAATAATGACGGAATAGACATCGACGGTTGCCGCCGTTTTATCCTTTCCAACAGCATTATCGACTCTGACGATGACGGTATCGTATTGAAGAGTACGGGTACGGCTCCCTGTGAAAATGTAATTATCAGCAACTGTATTGTCAGCAGCTTTGCCAACGCCATTAAATGTGGAACAGAATCAACGGGCGGCTTTAAGAATATTTCAATCTCCGACTGTATCGTAAAACCAAGCCGTCATACCGGGGAGCGGATTCTAAAATCAACTCCAAGTGGCATTACCGCCATTTCATTGGAAATTGTAGACGGCGGAATAATGGATGGGGTTACCATCAATAATGTTTTGATTGAAGGGACTGAATGTCCACTTTACATACGCTTAGCCAATAGAGGAAGACAGTACCCGGATGATGCACCGGTTCCTCCCGTCGGAAGAATGCGAAATATCCAAATCAGCAATATTACTGCCTACGGAACCGGTAATTTCTGTTCTTCAATCACGGGTATCGAGAATGCAAAAATAGAGAACATATATCTGAACAATATCCGTTTCATGAATCGCGGCGGACTGGTGGAAGGTGCTTTTCTGCCTGATCCGGCAATGGAAGGAAAACGCCACGATGTAGCAAGCGGAACGAAATGGAATAGATACTGGTCTTCTTTCAAAGAAGTGAAGGAAGACGAAAAGGGTTATCCCCAGCCCACTGTATGGGGAAATCTGCCAAGTTATGGATTGTTCATCAGAAATGTGGAGAATATCACAATAAATGACGCTACGTTCATGCCCGAAAAACCGGACCCACGTATTCCCGTGATTGCCGTAAATGTAGGTAACCTGCAAATGAACCGTATACAAGTGGATAGCCGAAAAACTGACACAGACGTTTTAATGCATAATGTATGGCAACATAAAATAGATGCTCAACTCCGCATTTCGGGAGAGACGGCTGATTTTAAGTCCGGTCGCATCGATGTTGGCAATGGCTCGCTCTATTATGAAGAAGCCGGAAGCGGAGAACCTGTAATCTTTGTACATGGCCATTCACTGGATCACAGAATGTGGGATGAACAATTCGCTGAATTTGCCAAAGAATACCGTGTGATCCGTTACGACTTACGGGGGTATGGTGCTTCTTCCTCTCAGACCGAAGATTATCAGTTTACCCATGTACAAGACCTGGTGACACTGATGGATTCTCTCCATATCCGGAAAGCACATATAGTTGGCTTGTCGTTAGGTGGTTTCATCGGTGCCGATATGTTAGGTTGGTTTCCCGAACGCATGGCATCAGCTTTCCTTGCAAGTGGAAATATACGTAAGTCGAAAGGACCTAGCCAACCTATGACCAAAGAAGAAGCTCTGAAACGGGATGAAGAAATTGCCGCCCTGAAAGTGAAAGGAGTCGACGTCATGAAGCGTGAATGGTTTGAAGGGCTGATGAGTTCGGGAGGTACCCGGAAAGAAAGGATGCGTCAGCCTTTATGGGAAATGATTGATGACTGGGATGCCTGGCAACCATTACACAAAGAAGTACGGGTAGTTGCAGGTCTGGATGCTTATGAAGCCATAAAAAAGAATCATCCCACAGTGCCGACTTTAATCGTGGAAGGCAAGTCAGCCAACAACCGCTATTCCAATCAACCGGAAATTCTGAAATATCTGCCGAACGGAAAGCTAAAGGTGTTGGAAGACTGCGGACACATGCTGAACATGGAACAACCTGAAGCATTTAATGCTGCATTGCGTGAATTTCTGAAACAATAAATTCACGCAATACAGATAATGCTATAAAATATAGAATGTTTGTGTGATAGGTTCGGCCGTTTGAATCTTAGGTTCTCCACTCCTGCCATACTGCCACGCCACTACCGTAACTTTTACCGGATAAACAGCACGCGGAGGAATCGGTGTAAATATCAACTGATTTCCCTCCACTCTGGCCGGTCCGGATTCTACATAAAAGCCAACAGGCAAGCCACTGTCGGAAGAAGCTTGTAATGTGACAGACTTTATTCCTCGTTTGACATCAGCCAACGCAGCAAAGGAGACTTTCTGTGGTGCTCCATCTATATTGCGAACAGGTATGGTGATCTGCGCCTGCTGAACAATCGGTTTATATTCCTTATCTCCCGGATGACGAACAGCAAAAACAATATCAGCCTTAGAGGATGCCCAGGAAATACTCCGATTCCATTCGACCTTGAAGGTATGGTTGTGAATTACTGCGGGGCCTGTTATCATTTCAAAGCAAATGGAATTATCCGCTGCATGGCCAATGCGTGTACCTACAGGCAGGTCCGTCCAATTCTTCAGGCGGGGACTATCACCGGGAACCGTATCCAGGAAAACAGGAGTCAGATGAAAAGAAACTCCATCTCCCTGAGG
>OHTZ01001360.1_pt1 | contig 11904 bp, 7 predicted proteins | sample 1579011 | NCBI WGS metagenome assembly OHTZ01 (sample SAMEA3879603, study PRJEB24766) | human gut metagenome | biome: human-associated habitat; feature: feces | place: USA | collected 1985/1987
GATTAATCAAATTACAGATTAAAGGAGGCGCTGCAAATCCATCACCCCCAGTAGGTCCTGCTTTGGGTTCCAAGGGTATCAATATCATGGATTTCTGTAAAGCATTCAACGCCAGAACGCAGGAGAAAGCCGGCAAGGTGCTCCCGGTGGTAATCACCTATTATACTGATAAGTCATACGACTTTATCGTAAAGACTCCTCCCGTAGCAGTACAGTTGATGGAGATTGCGAAGTTAAAAGGTGGTTCTGCAGAGCCGAACCGTAAAAAGGTTGCTGAAATCTCTTGGGAGCAAGTGCGTACGATCGCTCAGGATAAAATGCCTGATTTGAATTGCTTTACAATAGAAGCTGCGATGAAATTGGTTGCAGGAACAGCAAGAAGTATGGGTATCACTGTAAAAGGAGACTTCCCGGGTTAATAATTAAAATCTTCAATTAAAATGAGTAAACTGACAAAAAATCAGAAGTTGGTCGCTGACAAGATTGAAGCAGGGAAAGCATACTCTTTGAAAGAAGCTTCTCAGTTGGTTAAGGATATTACGACAACCAAGTTTGATGCTTCCGTAGACATTGATGTACGTTTAGGTGTGGATCCCCGTAAAGCCAATCAGATGGTGAGAGGTGTTGTGTCTCTGCCAAATGGTACGGGTAAAGTTACGCGGGTTCTTTGCTTGTGTACTCCGGATGCTGAAGCTGCTGCTAAGGAAGCAGGCGCTGACTATGTAGGTCTTGATGAATATATCGAGAAGATAAAAGGCGGTTGGACTGACGTGGATGTCATTATCACTATGCCTTCAATAATGGGAAAAATCGGTGCCCTCGGTCGTGTACTCGGTCCTCGTGGATTGATGCCTAACCCGAAGAGTGGTACTGTAACTATGGATGTGGCCAAGGCTGTAAGAGAAGTGAAACAAGGTAAGATTGACTTTAAAGTAGATAAATCAGGTATTGTACACACTTCTATAGGTAAGGTTTCTTTTACTGCTGAGCAAATTGCACAGAATGCGAAAGAGTTTATTTCAACTATCAATAAGTTGAAACCTACAGCCGCTAAGGGTACCTATATTAAGAGTATTTATCTTTCAAGTACGATGAGCCGCGGTATCAAGATTGACCCGAAGGCTGTTGAGGAAATTTAAAAAGTAATTGAATCATGAGAAAGGAAGATAAAGGTAATATTATAGCCCAGCTTGGCGAAGTCTTGAATGAGTATGCTCATTTCTATCTGGTTGATGTGACGGGATTGAATGCTGCGACAACCAGTGCGATGAGAAGAAAATGTTTTCAGTCTGAAATTAAAATGGTAGTTGTGAAGAACACACTACTTCACAAAGCTTTGGAAGCAGCTGAGACAGATTATACTCCTTTGTACGATTGCTTAAAGGGTACGACTGCTGTGTTGTTTGCAAACACGGCAAATGCCCCTGCAAAGTTGTTGAAAGATTTTGCTAAGGATGGAATGCCCGCATTGAAGGCGGCTTATGCAGAAGAAGGTTTCTATGTAGGTGCAGACCAACTCGAAGCTCTTACGGCTATCAAGAGCAAGGATGAAGTTATTGCTGAGATTGTGGCTTTGTTGCAGTCACCGGCGAAGAACGTACTTTCTGCTCTTCAATCAGGTGGAAACACTATTCATGGAGTTCTCAAGACTCTCGGTGAAAGACCCGAATAAATTAAATTAGTATCAAACAAATAAAAAATAGAATAAAAATGGCAGATTTGAAAGCTATTGCTGAAGAATTGGTAAATTTGACAGTTAAGGAAGTTAATGAATTGGCAACTATCCTGAAGGATGAGTACGGAATTGAACCTGCTGCTGCAGCTGTTGCTGTTGCTGCTGGTCCTGCTGCTGGTGGCGCTGAAGCTGCTGCTGCAAAAGATTCTTTCGATGTAGTATTGAAGAGTGCAGGTGCAGCTAAGTTGCAGGTAGTTAAGGCTGTGAAAGAAGCTTGCGGCCTTGGCTTGAAAGAAGCAAAAGAAATGGTTGACGGTGCTCCCAGCGTATTGAAGGAAGGAATGCCGAAAGCTGATGCTGAAGCTTTGAAGAAGACTCTCGAAGAAGCTGGTGCTGAAATCGAGTTGAAGTAATTAAAAGCCTGTATTAGCAGGTTTGTCGGTAAAGAATCCTCTGGTAGAGGGTTCTTTACCTTTTTGTGTCTAAAACTATCAACAAGTTCAACTAATAATAATATAGATGTCTTCTAATCTTGTAAATCAGAGAGTTAACTTTGCAACAGTTAAGAGTCCGATGCCTTATCCGGATTTTCTTGATGTGCAATTGAAGTCGTTTAAGGACTTCCTGCAGTTGGATACTCCTCCTGAGAAACGTAAAAACGACGGCTTATATAAAGTCTTCTCAGAGAACTTCCCAATTGCCGATACGCGTAATAACTTCGTTTTGGAGTTCCTTGATTATTATATTGATCCCCCGCGCTATACAATTGAAGAGTGTTTAGAGCGTGGGCTCACCTATAGTGTGCCGCTCAAGGCCAAATTGAAGTTGTATTGTACCGACCCGGATCACGAAGACTTTGATACGGTTATTCAGGATGTGTTCTTAGGTCCTATTCCTTATATGACCGATAATGGAACTTTTATTATTAACGGAGCTGAACGAGTTGTAGTTTCCCAATTACATCGTTCTCCGGGTGTTTTCTTCGGTTCAAGTATTCATGCGAATGGGACGCAACTATATTCGGCACGTATCATTCCATTCAAAGGTTCATGGATTGAATTTGCTACAGACATCAATAATGTCATGTATGCGTATATCGACCGTAAGAAGAAATTGCCTGTTACGACTTTGTTGCGTGCCATAGGTTTCGAGGACGATAAGGATATTCTGGAGATTTTCAATTTGGCGGAAGAAGTCAAAGCGACGAAAACCAATTTAAAGAAATACATTGGTAAGAAGTTAGCTGCACGTGTGCTGAAGAGTTGGATTGAAGATTTCGTGGATGAAGACACCGGTGAGGTGGTTTCAATAGAGCGTAATGAAGTCATCTTAGACCGTGAAGCTATATTGGACGAAGACAATATTTGCATCATTTTGGATAGCGGTGTTCAAAGTGTGTTGTTGCATAAGGAAGAGATAAATACGTCTGATTATTCTATCATCTTCAATACACTTCAGAAGGATCCGAGTAATTCTGAGAAGGAGGCTGTATTATACATTTACCGTCAGTTGCGTAACGCCGACCCTGCAGATGATGCCAGTGCACGTGAGGTCATCAATAACTTGTTCTTTTCAGAGAAACGTTATGATTTGGGTGAAGTGGGACGCTACCGTATCAATAGAAAGCTGAATCTTTCTACGGATATGGATGTCCGCGTATTGACGAAAGAAGATATTATCGAGATTATCAAGTATCTGATAGAGTTGATAAACTCAAAGGCACTTGTCGATGACATCGACCATTTGAGCAACCGTCGTGTAAGGACTGTAGGCGAACAATTAAGCAATCAGTTTGCTATTGGTTTGGCTCGCATGAGTCGTACGATTCGGGAACGTATGAATGTACGTGACAACGAAGTCTTTACTCCGACGGACTTGATTAATGCGAAGACCATTTCTTCCGTGATTAATTCTTTCTTCGGAACCAATGCCCTTTCGCAATTCATGGACCAGACCAACCCTCTGGCAGAGGTAACGCACAAACGTCGTTTGTCTGCCCTCGGTCCTGGCGGTTTGTCTCGTGAACGTGCAGGTTTCGAAGTGCGTGACGTACACTATACACACTATGGCCGTTTGTGTCCTATCGAATCTCCTGAAGGACCGAACATCGGTTTGATTTCTTCTTTGTGTGTATATGCCAAGATTAACGACCTCGGTTTCATTGAAACCCCTTACCGTAAGGTGCAAGACGGAGTGGTTGATTTATCATTGGAAACCGGTATTGAATATTTGACAGCAGAAGAGGAAGAAGGCAAGATTATTGGACAGGGTAATGCACCGTTGAATGATGACGGTACGTTTATCCGTAAGAAAGTAAAGTGTCGTCAGGATGACGATTATCCGGTTGTTCCCCCTTCTGATGTGAATCTGATGGACGTGGCTCCGCAGCAGATTGCTTCTATTGCCGCATCTTTGATTCCGTTCTTGGAGCATGACGACGCGCACCGTGCGTTGATGGGTTCAAACATGATGCGCCAGGCCGTGCCTTTGTTGCGTAGCGAATCTCCGATTGTAGGTACCGGTATAGAAAAACAGGTATGTGAGGATTCCCGTACGATGATTACGGCCGAGGGTGATGGCGTGATTGAATATGTGGACGCTACGACTATTCGTATTTTGTACGACCGTACGGAAGAAGAAGAGTTCGTAAGTTTCGAGCCTGCGTTGAAAGAATACCGCATCCCGAAGTTCCGTCGTACAAACCAGAATATGACGATTGACCTTCGTCCTATCTGCGATAAAGGCCAACGCGTAAAAGCCGGGGACATTTTGACGGAAGGTTATTCTACCCAGCAAGGGGAATTGGCTTTGGGTAAGAACCTTTTGGTGGCTTACATGCCATGGAAAGGCTATAACTATGAGGATGCCATTGTGCTGAACGAGCGCGTGGTACGCGAAGATATTTTGACCTCAATCCATGTGGAAGAATTCTCGTTGGAAGTTCGTGAAACGAAACGTGGAGTGGAAGAGTTGACGGCTGATATTCCGAATGTAAGCGAAGAAGCTACTAAAGATTTGGATGAGAATGGTATTGTCCGCGTCGGTGCCCGCATTCAGCCGGGTGATATTATGATCGGTAAGATTACTCCGAAGGGTGAGAGCGATCCTTCGCCCGAAGAGAAGCTGCTGCGTGCCATTTTCGGTGATAAAGCCGGTGATGTGAAGGATGCTTCTTTGAAAGCTTCTCCGTCATTGAATGGTGTGGTGATAGATAAGAAGTTGTTCTCCCGTGCCATCAAGACACGTGCTGCCAAGGCTGCGGACAAACTGATTCTTCCGAAAATAGACGAGGAATTCAACAGCAAGGTTGAAGATTTGAAGGCCATCTTGATAGACAAATTGTTGGAGCTGACGAAAGACAAGGTTTCACAAGGCGTGAAAGATTATATGGGTAGCGATGTGATTGCTTCGGGACGTAAGTTTGCGGCTTCCGCTTTGGAAGGACTCGATTTTACGACGATACAGTTAAGTGGCTGGACGGACGACGAGCATCTGAACGGTTTGATATCTCAACTGATTATAAACTTCCTGAAGAAATACAAGTTGCTTGATGCCGAACTGAAACGTAAGAAGTTTGCGATTACGATTGGTGATGAATTGCCTTCAGGTATCATTCAGATGGCTAAGGTTTATATCGCCAAGAAACGTAAGATCGGTGTCGGCGACAAGATGGCCGGACGTCACGGAAACAAGGGTATTGTATCAAAAATCGTACGTCAGGAAGACATGCCGTTCTTGGCTGACGGAACGCCGGTCGATATCGTTTTGAATCCGTTGGGTGTGCCTTCTCGTATGAACATCGGTCAGATTTTCGAGACTGTTTTAGGGGCTGCCGGAAAAGAACTTGGAGTGAAGTTTGCTACTCCGATTTTCGATGGTGCTACGTTGGATGACTTGTGTGAATGGACGGATAAAGCCGGTTTACCGCGCTATTGCTCTACGCAGTTGTATGACGGTGAGACCGGTGAGAAGTTCGACCAGTTGGCCACTGTCGGTATTGCTTATATGCTGAAGTTAGGCCACATGGTAGAAGACAAGATGCACGCCCGTTCCATCGGTCCGTATTCATTGATTACCCAACAGCCGCTCGGAGGTAAGGCGCAGTTCGGTGGTCAGCGTTTCGGAGAAATGGAAGTCTGGGCCATCGAGGCGTTCGGTGCATCTCATGTGCTACAGGAAATCTTGACTATCAAGTCGGACGATGTGGTAGGCCGTTCGAAAGCATACGAAGCGATTGTCAAGGGCGAGCCGATGCCAACTCCGGGTATTCCGGAATCACTGAATGTGTTGCTCCACGAGCTGAGAGGCTTGGGGTTGAGCATTACGCTTGAATAACAGTTGAACTCTTTTATTAATAACAGAATATGGCTTTTAGAAAAGAATCTAAAATAAAGAGTAACTTTACGAAGATAACCATCGGATTGGCTTCGCCCGAAGAAATCCTGGAAAATTCGTATGGTGAGGTTTTGAAACCCGAAACCATTAACTATCGTACCTATAAACCCGAACGTGACGGTTTGTTCTGCGAGCGTATTTTTGGTCCGACGAAGGATTATGAATGCCATTGCGGAAAGTATAAACGGATTCGTTATAAAGGTATTGTCTGCGACCGTTGTGGCGTGGAAGTAACAGAAAAGAAGGTACGTCGCGAACGTTCAGGACACATTGCATTGGTGGTGCCTGTGGCTCATATCTGGTATTTTCGTTCGTTACCGAACAAAATCGGTTATCTGTTGGGAATACCGACAAAGAAGCTGGATGCAGTCATTTACTACGAACGTTATATAGTCATTCAGCCGGGCGTGCTGGCCGAAGAAGGAATCGCAGCCAATGACTTGTTGACCGAAGATGAATATTTGGATTATCTGGAGAAACTTCCCAAAGAGAACCAGTATTTGGATGATTCGGATCCTAATAAGTTCATAGCCAAGATGGGTGCAGAGGCCATTTATGACCTTTTGCTCCGTTTGGATTTGGATAAATTGTCATACGAATTGCGTGACAGTGCCAATGCCGATACGGCCCAGCAGCGTAAGACCGAAGCCCTGAAGCGGTTGCAGGTGGTTGAGTCTTTCCGTGCCAGTCGGGGACGCAATAAGCCCGAATGGATGATTATGAAAATCCTTCCGGTGATTCCGCCCGAACTGCGTCCGTTGGTTCCGTTGGATGGCGGCCGTTTTGCCACTTCCGACTTGAACGACTTGTATCGTCGTGTCATTATTCGTAACAACCGTCTGAAGCGACTGATTGAAATCAAAGCTCCCGAGGTGATTTTGCGTAATGAGAAACGTATGTTGCAAGAGGCCGTGGACAGCTTGTTCGACAACTCCCGCAAGTCCAGTGCGGTAAAGACGGATGCCAACCGTCCTTTGAAGTCCCTTTCCGATTCGTTGAAAGGTAAGCAAGGCCGTTTCCGTCAGAACCTGTTGGGTAAGCGTGTGGACTATTCAGCCCGTTCGGTAATCGTTGTAGGACCGGAGTTGAAGATGGGAGAATGCGGTCTGCCTAAATTGATGGCCGCAGAACTTTATAAGCCGTTCATCATCCGTAAGCTCATAGAACGCGGTATCGTGAAGACCGTGAAGTCTGCCAAGAAGATTGTAGACCGCAAGGAGCCTGTGATTTGGGATATTTTGGAATACGTGATGAAAGGACATCCGGTGTTGTTGAACCGTGCTCCGACATTGCACCGCTTGGGTATCCAGGCTTTCCAACCCAAGATGATAGAAGGTAAGGCTATTCAGTTGCATCCGTTGGCTTGTACGGCGTTCAATGCCGACTTCGACGGTGACCAGATGGCTGTGCATTTGCCTTTGAGCAACGAAGCGATTCTGGAAGCGCAGATTTTGATGTTGCAGTCTCACAATATCCTGAATCCGGCAAACGGCGCGCCGATTACGGTGCCTTCTCAGGATATGGTGTTGGGCTTGTACTATATTACCAAGCTCCGTCCAGGTTCTAAGGGCGAAGGTTTGACATTCTATGGTCCCGAAGAGGCTATCATTGCTTACAATGAGAAGCGTGTAGACATTCATGCGCCTATTAAAGTTGTGGTAAAGGACCTGAATGCGAATGGCGAGCTGGAAAAGAAGATGGTGGAAACGTCCGTAGGCCGTGTGATTGTCAACGAAATCATACCGGAAGAAGTCGGTTATTTCAACGACATCATTTCCAAAAAGACTTTGCGCGGCATCATCACCGACGTGATCAAGACGGTAGGTGTGGCTCGTGCCTGCGAATTCCTGGACGGTATCAAGAATCTGGGTTATCGTATGGCATACGTGGGCGGTTTGTCTTTCAACTTGGGTGATATTATCATTCCGAAGGAAAAAGAAACTTTGGTACAGAAAGGTTACGACGAAGTTGAACAAGTCGTAAACAACTATAACATGGGTTTCATTACCAATAACGAACGTTACAATCAGGTAATTGATATTTGGACACATGTGAACTCCGAGTTGTCTAATATCCTGATGAAGACTATTTCTTCGGATGATCAGGGTTTCAACTCTGTATATATGATGCTTGACTCTGGTGCCCGTGGTTCTGCCGGACAGATCAGCCAGCTTTCCGGTATGCGTGGTTTGATGGCCAAGCCCCAGAAAGCCGGAGCCGAAGGCGCCCAGATTATCGAAAACCCGATTCTTTCCAACTTCAAGGAAGGCATGAGCGTGTTGGAGTACTTCATTTCTACCCACGGTGCCCGTAAGGGTTTGGCCGATACGGCTTTGAAGACAGCCGATGCCGGTTACTTGACGCGTCGTCTTGTAGACGTATCCCACGACGTGATTATCACGGAAGAGGATTGCGGTACGTTGCGCGGTCTGGTATGTACGGCTTTGAAGAACGGCGATGAAGTCATTTCTTCACTTTACGAACGTATTCTCGGACGTGTGTCCGTGCATGATATTATCAATCCTACGACGGGTAAGTTGATTGTTTCCGCCGGGGAGGAAATCACGGAAGACAAGGCACAGGAAATCGAAGACTCTCCGATCGAGAGCGTGGAAATCCGTTCCGTATTGACTTGCGAGAGCCGTAAGGGAGTCTGCATGAAGTGCTATGGCCGCAACTTGGCTACGAGCCGGATGGTACAGAAAGGCGAGGCGGTCGGTGTGATTGCCGCCCAGTCCATCGGTGAGCCGGGTACACAGTTAACGTTGCGTACGTTCCATGCCGGTGGTGTGGCTTCGAATGCGGCAGCCAATGCATCTATCGTCGCGAAGTACGATTCGAAGGTAGAGTTCGAAGAGTTGCGTACGGTAGACATTACCGATGAGACCGGAAATGCAGCCAAGATGGTGGTAGGACGTTTGGCCGAGGTCCGCTTCGTCGACGTGAATACCGATATTGTCCTCTTCACGCAAAATGTGCCTTACGGTTCTACTTTGTATGTGAACGAAGGAGATAAAGTAGAGAAAGGCAAGCTGATAGCCAAGTGGGATCCGTTTAACGCGGTTATCGTGACGGAAACTCCGGGTAAGATTCAGTTTGAAGACGTGATAGAAGGTGTGACTTATCGTGTGGAAGCCGACGAGACGACGGGTCTGCGCGAGATGATCATCATAGAGTCAAAAGACAGGACGAAGGTTCCTTCGGCTCATATCTTGGACGAGAACGGAGAGTTGATTCGTACGTATAACTTCCCCATCGGCGGACACTTGGCTATTGAGGACAAGCAGATTGTCAAAGCCGGAGACGTATTGGTGAAGATTCCGCGTGCCGTAGGCAAGGCCGGCGACATCACGGGAGGTCTTCCGCGTGTGACCGAGTTGTTCGAAGCGCGTAATCCGTCTAATCCCGCTGTCGTTTCGGAAATCGACGGTGAGATCACGATGGGTAAACTGAAACGCGGTAACCGTGAGATTATCGTCACTTCCAAGTTGGGTGAAGTGAAGAAGTATCTCGTACCGTTATCCAAGCAGATTCTGGTACAAGAGAACGACTATGTACGTGCCGGAACTCCATTGTCAGACGGCGCCACTACGCCAGCCGACATTTTGGCCATTAAAGGTCCTACGGCGGTGCAGGAATATATCGTGAACGAGATACAGGACGTGTACCGTCTGCAGGGGGAAGATTAACGACAAGCACTTTGAGGTGATTGTCCGTCAGATGATGCGTAAGGTGCAGATTGACGAACCGGGCGACACTCGATTCTTGGAGCAGCAGATTGTGGACAAACTCGATTTCGCGGAAGAGAACGACCGCATTTGGGGCAAGAAAGTCGTGGTGGATGCCGGTGACTCGGAAACGATGCAAAAAGGTATGATTGTGACGGCCCGTAAGTTGCGTGACGAGAATTCTACGTTGAAACGTAAGGATTTGAAGTTAGTGCAGGTACGTGACGCCATGCCGGCCACCTCAATCCAGATTCTGCAAGGTATTACCCGTGCGGCACTGCAAACTTCGAGCTTCATGTCGGCAGCTTCCTTCCAGGAAACGACGAAGGTGCTGAATGACGCGGCCATCAATGGAAAGACCGATAAACTTGAAGGTATGAAGGAGAACGTCATCTGTGGTCATCTGATACCGGCAGGTACGGGACTTCGTGAGTTCGGCAAGATTGTCGTAGGCTGCAAGGAGGAGTACGACCGCCTGATGGCCAATCGTAAGTCTATCCTTGATTTGGATGAGTAAAATAGACTGCTTTTAGCCAGTAGTAAGAAAAAGCCGTTCCGGAATTTCCGGAGCGGCTTTTTCTTGTTCTCGATGGCATATTCCATTTGCAATCTCGCAACTTCCAAGCAGAGGATATATGCCTGTATGATGTACTCTTTTTCCTATGTATCGAATGTTTTTCCAAATGTAACAGGTTGCATGTTTGCTATTGTGAGGTTCAATTCTTTTGCACAATTTTACAGTATTAAATAAACGAGAGTATGGAAAAGAAGAATTTGTTAGTAAGAATTTTTGTTCCGGTCGTTGTGGCCGGGATGGTGTTTGTGGGGTTGCCCGCATGTTTCCAAGATGATGGTTATCCTGAAGGGTTTGTGTTGAATGACGAAGCAGGTGTGGCGACTATGGCGAAAAGAAGCATGCCGCAAGGAGGGGAAAGTATTAAACCTATAGAACCTGAGAAACCGTCATATAAATATGGTGAGGCTACTGTAACTTTTAAATGTACTAATGCTTTGCCTTCAGAATATATAGATGGTTATACCGTCTTGACGATGACGGTTCATTATTCCTATAAGATGGAAAATGGTGAACCTACTTCTGTTGAGTATGTATATTCTGCTGAGGACAATCCTGAATTTTCGATTGATGATATAGATTTGGTGGAGAATCCAGATACTGGATATTATACTTTGGTATGCAGTGGCACTTATAGTTTTATAGATTCAAATGGTTATTTATACACTTGGGGGTATTCAGGTGAATCAGAGTCGGATATTTCACTCTGATGAGATAGTATAATGTCTTGCGTTAAATAAAGCCATGTCGAAGTTCCTTTTGTTTGGCCTTGTTTTTACCCTCCTGCGATGCATCCCTGTTGTGGGACGAACAGTGGGTACTCTGTCGGATTTGGACAGCCTCCTCGGGTGCATGTCTCGCGTGGTGGCCGCGACACGTCACGTGGTTCAGGAGAAAGTCTACCTCCATTTCGACAACACGGGGTACTTCATGGGCGAGAAGATGTGGTTCACGGCCTATGTGGTGCGTGCTGACGGGCACCGTCCCGGCGTTCGTAGCCGCGTGCTCTACGTGGAGCTGCTGAACCCGGGCGGCGACGTGGTGCAGCGGCGTAAGCTGAAGATAGACGATCGGGGCCATGCGCACGGTGACTTATCGTTGGATTCTCTTTACGGCGCGGGCTTCTATGAGGTCCGCGCCTTCACCCGTTATATGTCGAACTGGGGCGGCGCGGCGTGTTTCTCCCGCGTGTTCCCGGTGTTCCGCGCCCCTTCCACCCCGGGAGCTTATGAGCCGGTGTCGGGCTTGCGCAGCCGCGTGGCCTTTCAGGTATCCGACGGCGGTGGTCGGCATGTGTCGGCCGACGGTGAGCTGCTGGACGGTGAGGGCCGTGTGGTGGGCCGTGGTTCTTCAGACAGCACGGGTCGTGGAGTGTTCACAGTTCCGGCATCCTGCGACGGGCTTCGTTTCCGCCTGCGTGACGCCCGTGGCCGTTTTAAGGAGTTTCCCCTTCCAGAGTCATCCTCAGAGGGTTGCGTGTTGGAGCTTCCCCCGTCTTTGGACGATTCTTTGCGCTTCAGCGTCCGTGGCAC
>OHTZ01001371.1_pt1 | contig 11838 bp, 9 predicted proteins | sample 1579011 | NCBI WGS metagenome assembly OHTZ01 (sample SAMEA3879603, study PRJEB24766) | human gut metagenome | biome: human-associated habitat; feature: feces | place: USA | collected 1985/1987
CCCTGGACCCACTGATTAAGAGTCAGTTGCTCTACCAACTGAGCTAAGAGTGCATCACTATTTTCATTTGCGAGTGCAAAGGTATACTTTTTACCTGAAACAGCCAAACATTTCTACAGTTAATTTCACACTATTTTCTCATTTTTTCTCTGACAGGCTGGTTATAAGACACATAGAAAAAGGCCGGCATAGAAAAAATCCAGCCGGCCCTGCAGTTTTATTTACATAATAACAGATTTGAATCCTGACATCAGAAGCGATAGCCCAGACTGATGGCGAAACTCATGTTCTTAGGTTTGTCGCCTTCATCGACATCAAACGGACAAATGAATCCATTCTGTCCCGTCAGGTTAATCAGATAGCGGTCGCTCAATTCAAATCCTACACCGTACTGAATACCCAAGTCGAAACGTTTCATATATGCATCTTCCCCGTCTTCCCCTTTAAACAATTTCATGTCGGCATCTCCATATTTTGCTTTACCTCCTAAACCAAAGGCCAGATACGGACCTGCATTGATTACAAACTTGGTGTTTTCGCTGATATTGACCTTATAGGCAGCCAGAATAGGAATTTCCAAATAGATAGGACGATAGGTGATTTTTTCACCTTCTTCTTTGAATTTCCATCCCTTGGATGTAAACATCAAGCCAGACTTCAACGACCAGCTTTCACTGAATCCATAATCCATGCCCAGTCCCAGTGTAAAGCCTGTCAATGCCTTTGCTTCGTCGACCTTCGTCATGTTACTGAAGTTCACGCCTACACGTGCATCCCATTTCACTTGAGAGAAACCTACCAATGCGAACATAGCCAGAATGGCTGTCATAAAAAACTTTCTCATAATACTAGTGGTTTAGTTTCGGTCCTGTCCCCTTGAACCAATCAGTTTTATTCCGGAAGTGGAGGGGCTACTTTCACTTATAATATATAAGTACGAAAGCCCACTTTCGTTTGTGATTGTACACAAATTTATAAAAACATTTCAATTTATCAAACTTTATAAAACCACGGAGAAAGCCAAAGAAGCCTTATTCCCGACTATCCCATGAAAAAGCAGGATTATCCGTACTTTTTTAAGGCCTAAAAAAATGCCTTTCCGACTTCCCCAAAAACGCAAGTGCGTTTTAAGTCAAACGTAAAGGAGTTTTTCCCGGTCTTCAAATGTCTTCAGAAAACTCTCAAAAGTCCCTCAATGTCCTCAAAAAACCTCCTCTCAGAGTCCCATTCTCTTGGTCTTTCCGCTCACCTTCTGGATGTCCAGCCGGATGATTTCCGTACGAGGGAACGATTTGTTGGCATACTCGATACCCTGTACCTTGTGGTCGGGACAGTATTTGGAGAGCAGGAGGGAGAGGGCCGACATCCGTTCTGCTTCGTGCAGGCTGTGGTGGGCCGTGCATTGCAGCACCACGCTTTCGTAGCCCGTAGTGAACTTGTCGGGGATGACGCGGCTCCGTCCCGTCACGCAGAACGATACGTTGGGGCAGGCGTCGATACAACGCAGCTTGCGGCCCACCGGCGCACAATGAATGTAGATAGAGTTTCCACGGTCCCACACATAATTAATCGGAATGCCGTAGGCTCCGTTTCCGTCTTCGCTCTGCATGGAGAGGATGCCGTATTCACCGTCGCGCAGGATTTCAAAAGCGCGGGTCTCGTCGAGCAGGCGGTCCTGCCTGCGCACGTCCTGATTGTTGTATTCCATAATCCCTCCGCTTTTATTGGTTGGCCAGTTCATAGATTTCGCGGGTAGCCTGTGCATCCAGCGGCACGTAGCAGCCCACGTATTGCCCCTTGTTCTCGTGCAGTTTCTTTACCAGCAGGTCGATGTCCGGATGCTCGATGCCCAGTTCCTTGAAGGTGACAGGCATGCCGATAGCATGGAAGAAGGCTTTCAGGCGGGCCACTCCCTCCAAGGCCATGGCTTTCTTGTCGTCCGACTCGGGCACGTCCCATACGCGGTTGGCATACTGGGCCACCTTGCCCACATGATGGCTGGCCATGTAGGTGAGCCAGGCCGGGAAGATCACCGCCAGTCCGGCCCCGTGCGTTACATTATATATTGCACTCACCTCGTGTTCCATGAAGTGCGAAGCCCAGTCTTCCACGGCCCCTACGCCGCACGTTCCGTTGTGGGCGATGGTACCGGCCCACATCAGGTTGGCACGGGCCCCGTAGTCCGTCGGTTCCTTCATCACCCGGAGGGCCTCCGTGATGATGGCCTTGAGCGTACCCTCACACATGCGGTCGGGCACTTCCTGGTCTTCGGTGTTAGTAAAATAACGCTCCATGATGTGTGCCATCATGTCGGTCACCCCGCAAGCCGTCTGCCAGGCGGGTAGGGTGTAGGTCAGCTCCGGATTCATCACGGCAAAGGTGGGGCGGAGCAGGCCGTGCGTGCGGACACTCAGCTTCTTCAGCCCGTCGAGCTTCGTGATGACCGTGTTTCCGGAACCTTCGCTTCCGGCTGCCGGGATGGTGAGCACCACGCCTAGGGGAACCGCTTTCTGCGGCACGGCCTTATTGATATAGAAATCCCAGAAATCACCTTCGTAAGGAATACCCATGGCGATGGCCTTGGCCGTGTCGATGACGGAACCGCCGCCCACAGGCAGCAGGAAATCAATCTGCTCGCGGCGTCCCAGGTCAATGCCTTCGTACACCTTCGGGTCGGTAGGGTTGGGCTGTACACCTCCCAGTTCCACGTGAGGGATGCCCGCCTCATCGAGTTCCTTCTTAATCTTGTCGAGCAGTCCGCTGCGCACCACGGAACCGCCGCCGTAGACAATCAGCACTTTCGTGCCGTGGTATTTCTTCACCAGCTCTGCCGTCCGGCTCTCTGTGCCTTTCCCGAACACGAATTCGGTCGGGCTATAAAAATCGAAGTTATTCATATTGCTTACAGATTATAGGGTTTATATGCTTTGTTGGACAAAGTTACAGAATTTCTCCGTATTTTTTATAGGAAAAACGACACACCTCGGTATCCTCTAGTCAGAAAACTGGAAATTCCATTTGCCTCGGCGCGGGGCTTTTTGTATCTTTGCGGCACAAACTTAAAAACTGCCCTAATGAAATCGGATATCGAAATAGCACGCAGCATTGAGCTGACAAAGATTAAACAAATCGCACGCGAGTATGGCATTCCGGTAGAGGAAATCTCCAACTACGGACGTTACATTGCCAAAGTTCCTGAAACACTGATTGATGAGGAAAAGGTGAAGAAGAGCAACCTGATTCTGGTGACGGCCATCACGCCGACCAAGGCCGGTATCGGAAAGACTACTGTTTCCATCGGTCTGGCACTCGGACTGAACAAAATCGGCAAGAAGGCCTTCTGTGCCTTGCGCGAACCGTCGCTCGGTCCCTGCTTCGGAATGAAAGGTGGAGCTGCCGGAGGTGGTTATGCACAGGTGCTCCCGATGGACAAGATCAACCTGCACTTCACGGGTGACTTCCACGCCATCACTTCGGCCCACAACATGATTACGGCCCTGCTCGACAACTATATGTACCAGAACAAGGACAACGGCTTCGCCATGAAGGAAGTGCTCTGGAACCGTGTGCTCGACGTGAACGACCGCGGCCTGCGCTACATCGTGACAGGACTGGGAGGCAAGACCAACGGCATCACCCGTGAATCGAGCTTCGACATCACGCCGGCCTCTGAAATCATGGCCATCCTCTGTCTGGCAAAAGACGAAGACGACTTGCGCCGCCGCATCGAGAACATCCTGCTGGGATTCACCATCGACAACAAGCCTTTCACGGTGAAAGACCTGGGCGTGGCAGGTGCCATCACGGTGCTGCTGAAAGATGCGTTGTCGCCCAACCTGGTACAGACTACGGAACATACACCGGCCTTCGTACACGGCGGACCGTTTGCCAACATCGCCCACGGATGTAACTCCGTACTGGCTACCAAGCTGGCCATGACCTTCGGCGACTATGTAGTGACAGAAGCCGGATTCGGTGCCGACCTGGGTGCGGAAAAATTCTACAACATCAAATGCCGCAAGGCGGGTCTCCAGCCGAAACTGACGGTCATCGTGGCTACGGCGCAGGGACTGAAGATGCACGGTGGTGTGGATGTAGACAAAATCAAGGAACCGAACATGGAAGGTTTGAAAGAAGGAGTGAAGAACCTCGACAAGCACATCGACAACCTCCAGTCGTTCGGCCAGACCGTAGTGGTGGCCTTCAACCGTTACGCCAACGATACCGACGAAGAACTCGACTTCGTGCGCCGTCACTGTGAGGAAATCGGCGTGGGCTTCGCCATCAACAACGCCTTCATGGAAGGAGGAGCAGGTGCCATCGACCTAGCCAACCTGGTGGTAGACACCATCGAACACAACCCGTCGCAGCCGCTCACCTTCACTTACGACGAAACGGATTCCGTAGAAGAGAAAGTGACCAAGATTGCCTGCGGATTGTATGGAGCCAAACAGGTGCTGTTCGGCCCGGCTGCCCGCAAGAAGATACAGATGATCAAGGATTTGGGATATACGCATTTCCCGGTCTGCATTGCCAAGACACAGTATTCTTTCTCTACCGACCCGAAACTCTACGGGGTGGCTTCCGGTTTCAACTTCGCCGTGCGTGACATCGTCATCAACGCCGGAGCGGAAATGCTGGTAGTGGTAGCCGGAGAAATGATGCGTATGCCGGGATTGCCGAAAGAGCCGCAGGCATTGCACATCGACATCGTGAACGGAGAAATAGAAGGATTGTCGTAAGCCGATGAAGCCACAGTTTCTTGTCGGATCCCTGATGCCCGGAAGCGGGCAGACCCTCGTGGCCTTGGGACTGATGCGGGCGTTGCGTAACCGCGGCCTGCATGTGCAGTCGTTCAAGTGCGGACCGGAGCTGGCTGAGCTGCGCTATCATGCGCTGGCCACAGACCACGAACCGGCCAATCTGGATGCGTGGATGGCCTCGCACACCCATCTGCAAACCCTCTACAACGGTTATGGCGAAAAGGCCGATGTATGCCTTGTAGAAGGGAAGGGGGGACTGTTCGACGGTTTCCGGAAGGCGCAAGGAAGCGGGGCCGAACTGGCCCGTCTGATAAGAATACCGGTGGTGCTGGTGGTCAGCGCGCGCAATGCGGGCTACTCCACGGCAGCCATGCTGCAAGGCTTCAAGCATTTCTATACAGATTTGAAAATAGCCGGAGTGATTTTCAATCAGGTCACTTCGGCTGCCCAATATGGTTTCCTGCGCGAAACCTGTGCCGAGGCGGGAGTGGAATGTCTGGGTTATCTTCCTCTACTGGAAGATGCAGGCCTTCCTCCCCGGCATCAGGCGCTTACCCTGCCGCTCCGGAAGAGTCTCGACCAGCTTTTCCAGAAGGTGGCCGAACAACTGGCGCAGCATGTCGACTTGCCCAAGCTGTTGAATCTCAGTACCCGTATCTTCCCTTGTGCGTACTCACTTCCTTACATTTCGGAAACCGAAACAGAGGCATGGATTGGTGCCCGAAAACTGCGGATTGCCCTGGCTTCCGACCCGGCCTTTCCTTTCCTGTACCGGAGAAGCATCGACCGCATTCAAGGAGAAATCATCCGTTTTAGTCCGGTGTTCGGCAGCGAACTGCCTCAAGCGGACATCGTCTACTTGCCCGGCGGCTATCCGGAACTGTTTGCCCGCCAGCTGCATCGCCGGAAACGCCTGATGGAACAATTGCGAGATTACGTGGAAAACGGTGGAAAACTGTTGGCCGAAGGGGGAGGAATGGCCTTGTTGGGACAGACCTTGACCGCACGTCCCGGCGGAACGGCCTACGAGATGGCCGGCATCCTTCCTTATTCCGTCTGCGTGAAAGACAACCGTCCATACAACGGATACCGCCAGACTTCCTATCGGGAACTCAAGCTGAAAGGATATGAGTATCGCTATTTCGACCTCGTGCCGACAGAAGAAGCCGCTTCGCTCCAGACATCGGTCTGCCATGCCAAGGGAGGGGAGATGCCCGGGTCGTACTTTTTCCGCTACAAGAATTGCATCGCCACTTCTGTCCACAATTATTGGGGAGAAAGCAGCCTGTACAAGCTCTGGGAGTAGGTCGGCAGGCTATTTTTTCTGCTTTTCGGGCGAAAAAAAATGAAGAAAAAGAAGAATTCTAAAAAATTAATTCTATCTTTGCATCACCAAATCGCGGCAGTAGCTCAGTTGGTAGAGCATCAGCTTCCCAAGCTGAGGGTCACGGGTTCGAGTCCCGCTTGCCGCTCCCGTTGATAATCAGAGGCTTATATTAATGTAAGCTTCTGATTTTTTTATTTTGTAACAGGTTGGTTTTACCTATGATTTAGCCATGTGAGTTAAACTGAGAGTTAAACCAGAATAAACGATGAATGCAACTGTAAATGTCGTATGTTACACATCTAAGATTTTATCTAATGGCGAACACCCTTTAATGCTTCGCATTTGTAAAAACGGTAAAAAGAAATACCAAAGTTTAGGAATATCAATAAATCCTAAATATTGGGACTTTAAGAAAAACACACTTAAAGCATGTTGTCCGAATAAGGAATACATTCAGAAAATTATTCTCAATAAGCAGATGGAATTTCAGCAACGCATGTTACAGCTAACTTGCGAACAGAAAGATTATACCGTTTCAACCTTGCTGAATAAAGATTGTGCCACGTTCAAATTGAAAACAGTAGAGGAGTTTTATTGCAATTTAATTGAACAATATGCTTGTGAGAATAAATGTGGAAACCGTCTCATATATAAAGGGTCTTTGAATTCTATCAAAACTTTTACTAAAGGAAAACTGGATATTCCATTTAGTGATATAGACACCATGTGGCTAACTAAATATGAAAAGTGGTTACGCTCCAAAGGAAATAAAGAAACAACTATCAGTCTATTGTTTCGTACCTTACGGAGTGCATACAATAAAGCTATCAATGCCAAATGTGCCCGAGCTTCTGATTATCCTTTTAATGAATATAAAATCAACAAGTTTAATACCACAACTCAAAAAAGAGCTATTGCCAAAACCGACATACTGAAATTTATAACAGAGGTGCAGCCAATTGGAAAGCAGCAGTATATGGAATTGAGCAAAGACATATTCGTGTTTAGTTATTTATGTGGTGGAATCAATTTCACAGACATAGCTAATTTAACAAATGAGAACATTCAAAGTGGTAGACTACACTATATCCGTCAGAAAACAGGAAAACAAATAAAGATAGGAATACCACAGGAAGCCATGCAGATAATAGAGAAATATTCAAAAACTGGCAAAGGCTATTTATTCCCGATTTTAGATAGTAAGGTTCACAAAACCGCCTTACAGAAACAGAACAGAATACACAAGATACTTGGTAAAGTCAATAAGAATCTAAAACTGCTTGCAGCACAACTTGGGGTTGAAGCTAACGTTACAACCTATGTTGCCCGCCACTCATTTGCAAGTGTTCTTAAAAAATCTGGGGTAAACATAGCATTGATAAGTGAAGCATTGGGGCATTCAGATTTAGCGACTACTCAAATTTACCTTGATAGCTTTGATAACGAACAAGTAGATGATGCAATGAAGAATCTACTATAAAATGATTATCCCACTTGCAGTTATTGTGAGTGGGATTTTCTTTTTTAATTTTGCATATAAACCAATAATTATTTACAATGGAACTATCTGAAGAAAATCTTGAATATATTACTTTCGTAGCTAAGGAATATTGCCACTTACCAGAATTTAATGATGAATATTCCAGACTTAATGCTTCAATTCATGCCAAAAGCATTTTTAAAGCAAGATACGAAACTCTAAATGATACATTTCAAAAAGCCTATCAAGAATATAGCCAAAATGAAAAAATCAAATCTACTATAAATATCTACCAACTGGATTCAAATAAACTATGGCTATTGTTTTTATTTATTACAGATTTCACAGAAAGTTGTTTTTATGAAGATACACATGTAGAAGAACTTTCAATATCTGATTTCTGTAAAGAGTACATTTCATTAATTGAAAATAGTAATGACGTTAATATTACCGTTACCTCACCTGATAAGAGAATTAGCCTAAAAAATCCTGTATTTATAAAAGCGTTCAAAGATTTTTGTGAGATACTAATTCAACAGCCCAATAATAATTTAATGAATATCAAGTTCTATCAAACAATCATAGATGAAAAAGGTAAGCATGAAATAAAAAAAATAACGTTATTTGTTAAGATGTTCAGGTACTTCTTAGATAACCATGTAAAAGTACGAAAGCCCAGCAAAATGACATTTATTGGAAAACTTCTGTTTTTGGGGAATTTTGTTACGGAAGAATCATATTTAACGGAATACAATCCTACACCTATAACTACAAAGAACAAGTTTAAAATAAAATTATATGGAACGGTTTTTATTAATGGAAAAGAATATATAAAAGACCATGATGATATAGGAAAACGCATAGCTAATAATATAAAGAAATGCACAGATATTACTCCAACAAGCATTTCTAACTATATTGATTATCCTCTTGATTTCTAACATATTAATATTTAGGGAAAACTAAAGCGTTAGTTTCCCTAAATCCTCTTCCTCTATTTTTCTTCTTGCTTCAATATATTGCTCCTACCTTTGCAATACAATCAAAAAGCCAAGTGCGCATAGGCTTGATGATTGAATGATAAATTAAAACCCAATAAAGATAAAAATGATGGAAAATATTAATAACAAATTAGTTGAGAATGTAAACGTAGTAGTAAACAACAAAAATAATAAGGACATGAAACAAGAAGCAACTTATAAAACAATAAAAGCCAATATCAATGGCACAGTAGAAAACATAATTTTGGGATATTCCATCTATAACATGGAAAGACCAAAAGATAAAGCCGACCTGATTTCTCTTATTGATAAAGAGAAAATGCTGGACGTAATTTTCCATTTAGGAAATGCTGATATATTCTGGAATGAGGGAATAGAGTTGAAAGATGCAAATGGAAATATCATTCCTAAAGACACACCAAATGTTTATGTACCATGCGATACTGCCGATACTTATTGGAGATTTGAAGTAGATGAAATCTTACAGAATGTGGAAGTACATCAATTTAAATCCCTACAAGAGTACGGACAGGCTATTGGAAACACAACACTTTATAGCCGTAAACCAAACAATGTTGAATCTTTAGGTTTTGCATCCATTGCATCCAAGAATCAAACTTACAACTCTATCTATAACTTTGCTAAGAAGCACGGCATTCCCATGAATACTGCCATGTCGTTTTTTGATGTAAAATTAAAACAGACACAAACAATGCAGTTGGCTATGGGCTTAAATGTAAAAGATATTCCTGAATTAAAGAGAACGGAAGAAGAAGCAGAACAACTAATAGAATCGGTTGAAATGGTCTTTGGAAAGCAGGAAAAAGGCAAAAGATATGCCATCAATTCCATTAATACAACTATCCGACAGTTCAATTTAGCAACTGTTCTTGACGCATTGGCTAAAATACCAGCATCAATCATAACGACATATAAGATGAGTGAATGCCATGAGAAAGAGAGCTGTTTGGTTGCTGAATTAGTATTGTTTATTTGTGAAATGCAGGAAAAACAGGCTGCTTAACTAATTGAAGCCCATGTGACAGGTGGGCTTCTCTACTTCAAATTTTGTAGTTTGGCATTTCAGCCCTATAGAACTACCTCAATTTATACCTTTTATGAACTTTAAACATAACCTTTGTTCATTTATTGGTATTGGAGCTAACAGTTTCTTAAAAGACAATAATATATGGTAACCAAGTTAGATATTCAAGAAAAAGATGGATTCCTTATTATGAATGATTTTCCTGATAATTGCATTTTTAATAAGGTGAAAACAGGATGTGGTGCAACAACTATTGCGCTTACTAATAACGAAAACTATATTATAGCCGTTCCAACAACAGAGCTTATAGAAAATAAATGTTACCCTGTTAAAGGAATAAATGGAAATATTAAATTCTGGAAAAGAAGTGAACGTAAAGCAGGATTAAGCCCAGTAATTAGTAATCTGTTTGGCTTATATGGGAATTTCACCTATGAACTTAAACGGAAATTAAAAGACTACTTATCTACTACAGGAATAAAGAAAATAATTTGTACTTATGATAAAATAGATAAGTTAGTTGAATTTATCAATCCAAAGGAGTTTAAATTATTGATTGATGAATATCATAATTTCCTTAAACAGTATTCATTCAGGAATAAGGCTATAGATGGTGTTCTTGCTCACTTCAAGGAATTTAAATCTTATTGTTTCATATCTGCCACACCTATTCCAGAAGTTTTGAAACCTACTATATTTAATGGAATACCTGAACATATAGCAGACTGGAATGAGGTTGATGATATAACTGTTTATCCTTATCATACAGATAAACCATATATGATTGCAGCACAATTTATTAAGGTTTATCAAACAAAAGGATTTTTGAATGTAAACGGCATTGAAAGTAGGGAAGCATATTTCTTTATCAATAGTGTTACAGAGATAAAAGCAATACTAAAACAAACACAGCTAACGGAAGATGATTACAGGATTATATGTGCAGATAATGATAAAAATAGAATGACATTGAAAGGATATACCATATCCAGTTCAACTGATACACCCAAGAAGTTCAACTTTATAACTTCCAAATCATTTGAAGGTGTGGACTTCTATTCTGAAACTGGATTATGCTTTGTGGTCAGCAATGTTTTAAACAGGCACACATTGGTCAGCATTGATATGGATATACCTCAAATTGTAGGGAGAATCAGAACCAAGTCCAATCCATTTAGAAATAAGGTAGTCCATATCTTCAATACTAAAGCTACTGACCATTACACGACATTTGAAGAAATGGAGCAGATAGTGAACGAGGAAATTAAAGCTGCACAAGAAAGGGCTGATATGCTTAATAATGCCAAGCTATCAGAACCTGCAATCAAGCAACAGGTTAATGAAATTAAGAAAGTTGGGGTTGAATCTTACCTATCTTATCAAGAGAATAAATTTATCGTTAATGATATGGTAGCCAAGTTGCAACTTTACAGTTACTATATTGCTACTGTGGTTTATCAATCAGATAAATCATTAAGAGAAACTTATGCTCAGTCTGGAGTAGTAACAACTAAAGGTAAATGGCATATCGCACCTGAGAAGTTTGTCAAGGAGTTAATTGTAAAGCCACAATTCAGAGAATTACATAAACGATATTGTGAAATCAAAGCAAATCCAATGACATTTGACTTACAAACCATTGATATAGAACATGAATACCCTATTTTAGGCAGGGCTTACCGTAAGCTGGGAATACAAGAACTGAAACGTTTACGGACTATCAAATCTATTAAATTAGCTTTAGGTGAAATTTGATATTTAAATTACAAGAGGGGGCATACCACAATTTTATACCCCCTCACACTATTCAATAGAAAAATGAAAATTGGCAGACACCTGCCCACCCCCAGATTCATTATAAATTTTACTATTCACCTCACATCATTGATAGACTTTATAGGATGATACACAAATACATAGATAATATAAATAGCCTAATCGTATCACACCTATAAATGTACCAAGAGTATTTGTAATCGTACCAAGAGGAAATCGAAGCAATTCATTGCTTCATGGCGATTCATTGCTCTGGAGTTAATTCAATCAATAATCATTTAAACAATTTATCATTATGAGAAATTTAGTAATAATGCCATCTATGGCACAGAATCGTGAAAGAATGAATTTGGGTGAATATGCAGAAGAAGCTACCATTATCATGGACGAGCCAGTAAAGCCAGCCAATCATTTTATCGAAGCCAACACACAGGAAGTAACATTGA
>OHTZ01001380.1_pt1 | contig 11789 bp, 7 predicted proteins | sample 1579011 | NCBI WGS metagenome assembly OHTZ01 (sample SAMEA3879603, study PRJEB24766) | human gut metagenome | biome: human-associated habitat; feature: feces | place: USA | collected 1985/1987
GATAACTTCATCGTCGCGCAGGCGAACGAGCCGGTCGTTCGGCGCGAAGACGGTTCCATGTGGTTTAAAAAGGATCATGTGGTCGCAAGGCTGCTCGACCAGATCATTGAGGTGAAAAGCTCCGAGGTCGATTATATGGACGTTTCGCCTAAGCAGCTTGTATCGGTCGCCACGGCCATGATACCGTTCCTGGAAAACGACGATGCGAACAGAGCGCTGATGGGCTCGAACATGCAGCGACAGGCGGTACCGCTTTTAAAGCCCGAAGCGCCTATCGTTGGGACGGGTATGGAATACAAGGCCGCTCACGATTCGGGCGTCGTCATTCTAGCCAAAGAATCGGGCGCGGTGGTTTCGGTAGACGCCGGGAATATCGTGGTCGAATCGGACGACGGCGTACGGCATCACCATAAATTGATCAAGTTTAAACGCTCCAACCAGGGTACGTGCATTAACCAGCGCCCAATCGTGAAGCTCGGCGAGCGCGTCGAAAAAGGCCAGGTTTTGGCCGACGGCGCGTCTACGGCGAACGGCGAGATCGCGCTTGGAAGGAACATCCTCATCGGGTTTATGACTTGGGAGGGCTATAACTATGAGGACGCCGTGCTTATCAGCGAAAAGCTGGTGAAGGAGGATGTCTATACATCCATTCATATTGAGGAGCACGAGACGGAAGCGCGGGATACGAAGCTGGGCGCTGAGGAAATCACGCGCGATATACCCAACGTCGGAGAGGATGCGCTGTCCGATCTGGATGAGCGCGGTATTATCCGCATCGGCGCGGAGGTACGCTCGGGTGATATACTGGTCGGCAAGGTAACGCCAAAGGGCGAGACGGAGCTGACGGCCGAGGAGCGGCTGCTTCGCGCCATCTTCGGCGAAAAGGCCCGGGAGGTAAGGGATACGTCGCTACGCGTGCCGCACGGCGAGGGCGGCGTTATTGTGGACGTTAAGGTATTCTCCAGGGAAAACAAAGATGAGCTCCCGCCGGGGGTCAATCAGCTCGTGCGCGTTTATATCGCGCAAAAGCGCAAAATATCCGTCGGCGATAAGATGGCTGGAAGGCATGGTAATAAAGGCGTAATTTCACGTATCCTCCCGGAGGAGGATATGCCCTTCATGCCCGACGGCACGCCGCTGCAAATTGTGCTCAATCCGCTTGGCGTGCCATCGCGTATGAATATCGGCCAGGTTCTTGAACTGCATTTGGGCATGGCGGCGAAGCACCTGGGAATTAATATCGCGACGCCGGTGTTCGACGGCGCTACGGAGGAGGATATTCAGGAGCTTCTTATAGACGCGGGCTTTGAAGGGGACGGTAAAACGGTTCTATACGACGGAAGAAGCGGCGAACCGTTTGAGAATAGGATCTCAGTCGGCTATATGTATTATTTAAAGCTCCACCATCTGGTGGACGACAAGATACACGCCCGCTCCACAGGCCCTTACTCGCTGGTTACGCAGCAGCCTCTGGGCGGTAAAGCCCAGTTCGGCGGCCAGCGCTTTGGTGAGATGGAGGTTTGGGCGCTGGAGGCTTATGGAGCGGCGAACACGCTTCAGGAAATTCTAACCGTAAAGAGCGACGACGTGGTAGGCCGCGTCAAGACATATGAGGCCATTGTTAAGGGAGAGAACGTACCGCAGCCCGGCGTGCCGGAATCCTTCCGCGTGCTTATTAAGGAGCTGCAGTCGCTCGGCCTTGATATAAAGGTGCTTAACGATACCAATGAGGAAATCCAAATTGGCGAGTTAGCCGATGAGGAGGAAGCCTCGCCTCTTGACATTAATATTGCCGGACAGGAGGATGAGCCGGTATCCCTAACCGCATCGGACGATGAGTTCCAGGAATTCGACTTCTCGTTTGACGATGATGACGATGACGACGGCGGGGACGATATCGACGATGGAGCGCTGGATCTGGATGGATTCTCAATTGTTGATGAGAGCGAGAGCGAATGAGCAGGGAGGGTAACGAATGTTTGAACTGACCAACTTCGACGCTATTCAAATTGGCCTTGCGTCGCCGGAGAAAATACTTGAATGGTCGCACGGCGAGGTAAAAAAGCCTGAGACTATTAATTACCGCACCCTAAAGCCGGAAAGGGACGGCTTGTTCTGCGAACGCATTTTTGGTCCGACCAAGGATTGGGAATGCCATTGCGGGCGTTATAAACGGATCCGTTATAAAGGCGTAATCTGCGATAAATGCGGAGTTGAGGTAACGCGCGCGAAGGTGCGCCGCGAGAGGATGGGTCATATTGAGCTTGCGGCGCCGGTATCCCATATTTGGTACTTTAAAGGCATACCGTGCCGAATGAAGATGCTGCTGGATATGTCCCCGCGCGCGCTCGAACGCGTTTTGTATTTTGCCGCGTTCGTGGTGACGGACCCGGGGCAGACTCCGCTTACCCACAAGCAAATACTAACGGATAAGGAATACCGCGAGGCGCAGGAACAGTACGGGGCAAAGGCGTTTAAGGCAGGTATGGGGGCGGAGGCTATCCGCGAGCTGCTCATGCAAATAGACCTTCCCAAGCTGGAGAAAGAGCTCAGGGATGAGATAGCCGGCGCTACCGGGCAAAAACGCGCCAACGCCATTAAACGGCTGGAGGTTGTTGAGGCGTTTTTAAAGAGCGGAAACAAACCTGAATGGATTATTATGACGGTGATACCGGTTATTCCGCCGGAGCTGCGCCCGATGGTACAGCTTGATGGCGGCCGGTTCGCCACCTCCGATTTGAACGATTTATATCGCAGGGTCATCAACCGCAATAACCGGTTGAGAAGGCTGCTTGAGCTGAGGGCTCCGGATATCATCGTGCGCAACGAGAAACGCATGCTTCAGGAGGCTGTGGACGCGCTCATCGATAACGGCAGGCGCGGCAGGCCGGTTACCGGCCCGGGCAACCGCCCGCTCAAATCCCTGTCCGACATGCTCAGGGGAAAGCAGGGGCGTTTCCGCCAGAACCTGCTGGGCAAGCGCGTGGACTATTCGGGCCGCTCGGTTATCGTGGTCGGCCCTGAGCTGAAGATGTATCAGTGCGGGCTTCCCAAGGAAATGGCGCTTGAGTTGTTTAAGCCATTTGTAATGAAAAAGCTGGTGCAAAACGGTAGCGCGCATAACATCAAGAGCGCCAAACGCATGGTTGAGCGCGTCAAACCCGAGGTCTGGGACGTGCTGGAAGGTGTAATTCAGGATCATCCGGTTTTGCTCAACCGCGCGCCTACGCTGCACCGCCTCGGCATACAGGCGTTTGAGCCCGTATTGGTCGAGGGCCGCGCTCTCAAGCTCCACCCGCTGGTATGCACTGCGTACAACGCGGACTTTGATGGGGACCAGATGGCCGTGCACGTACCGCTGTCCGTAGAGGCTCAAGCGGAGGCGAGGTTCCTTATGCTTGCGTCCAACAACATACTCAAACCGCAGGATGGCAAGCCGGTCGTAAGCCCTACGAAGGACATGGTTATCGGGTGTTATTACTTGACCATAGAGCGTCCGGGCGCAAAGGGCGAGGGTAAGGTGTTTTGCTCCGAGGATGAGGCTGTGATGGCGTACCAGACCGGGAACGTCGCGCTTCAAGCCCGTATAAAGGTGCGCCTTACTAGGGAATGGCAGGGCGAAACCCGCCGCAAGGTTATAGAAACCACGGTCGGCAGGCTGATATTTAACGGCGCAATCCCTCAGGATTTGGGGTATGTGGATAGATCGAAGGAAGAAAACCTGTTTAAGCTGGAGATTGACCGGCTTATCATTAAGAAGGATCTGGGGAAGATCGTCGACCGGTGCTACCGTCGCTACGGCGCTACCAGAACCAGCGAGGTTCTCGATAGAATTAAGTCGCTTGGATTTAAGTATTCCACGCGCGGCGGTATAACGGTTGGCTTCCAGGATATAACCGTGCCTGAAAACAAAAAGAGCATACTGGACGAGGCGGAGAAGGAAGTTGAGAACATCGACAACATGTTCCGCATGGGCCTTTTTTCCGATGCGGAGAGGCGCGCCAGCGTAATACAGGTTTGGAGCAAGGCGACCAATGAGGTTACCGATGCGCTGATGAGCACGCTCGACGCGTTTAACCCCATTTATATGATGGCGAACTCGGGCGCGCGCGGAAGCACCAACCAAATAAGGCAGCTGGCCGGAATGCGCGGGCTCATGGCCGACCCCTCGGGACAGATTATTGAGGTTCCCATACGCGCAAACTTCCGCGAGGGACTAACGGTTCTTGAGTTCTTCATCTCTTCGCACGGCGCGAGAAAGGGCTTGGCGGATACGGCGCTAAGAACGGCGGACTCTGGATACCTCACACGCCGGCTGGTAGACGTATCGCAGGATGTAATCATTCGCGAGCACGATTGCTTTGCCGAGCGTAATGAGGCGGTTAAGGGCGTAGCGCTCGACGCTATAATGGACGGCAGAAAAGTGGTTGAGCCTCTTGGAGACAGGATTATCGGCCGGTATACCGCGGAGGATGTATACGATCCTAATACGGGAGAGCTTATCGTACCCTGCAACGAAATGATTTCCTTCGATGTCCGGGACAGGATAATCGAAGCGGGGATTGAGAGCGTCGTATGCAGGACGGTATTTACATGCCGTAGCGAACACGGGGTTTGCTCCAAGTGCTACGGCTCGAACCTTGCGACGGGCGACGAGGTGAATATCGGCGAGGCTGTAGGCATAATCGCGGCGCAGGCCATCGGCGAACCCGGCACTCAGCTTACGATGCGTACGTTCCACGCCGGCGGCGTAGCGACCGCGGACGATATCACGCAGGGATTGCCGCGCGTTGAGGAAATCTTTGAGGCGAGAAAGCCCAAGGGCCTGGCCGTTATATCCGAAATTAACGGTACGGTAAAAATCAGCGACAGCAAGAAAAAGCGCGAGGCCATTGTATCAAATGACGACGGCGAGACGGAAAGCTACCTGATCCCCTTCGGATCCAAGCTTAAGATAAAGGATGGGGATGAGATAGAAGCCGGGGACGAGCTTACGGAGGGTTCGATTAACCCGCATGATATCCTTAAGATCAAGGGCATCAAGGGCGTGCAGGCGTATATGCTCAAGGAAGTGCAGAGCGTTTACCACTCCCACGGCGTTGATATTTCGGATAAGCATATTGAGGTTATCATCCGTCAGATGCTCCGCAAGGTTCAGATAGAGGACGCTGGGGATACGGAGATGCTGCCTGGCGAGCTTATCGATATTTTCCGCTTTGAGCGTGAAAATGAGAACGTTGTCCGGGAAGAGCGCCAGCCGGCCGTTGCCAAAAGGAAACTGCTGGGCATTACAAAAGCGTCGCTTGCGACGGATTCATTCTTGTCCGCCGCCTCCTTCCAGGAGACTACGCGCGTGCTGACCGAGGCGGCCATCAAGGGAAAGATCGACCCGCTGGTCGGTCTAAAGGAAAATGTGATTATCGGCAAACTCATCCCGGCGGGAATCGGCTTAAAGCGCTATTCCAACGTCAGCGTCGAGGAAACCGCCACGGTTGAATAAGGGCGCGGACTAAGCTATAATAAAGATGAACGGGGCAAGAACGGGATACCGCGCTTGCCCCGAACAACAGGGGCCTGCATATAGCGGGCTTTATGGATTTATGCCTTTTTGCCGTGCGGCCGCGCCGAACGGGCGGCGGCGGACATGCTCAATGAGAGTGAGGGGGATGGAGATGCTGCGCGAATATACCAATACCCAATGTAAGCTTTACGGTACGGATTACTGCAAGCTGATGCATATGACAAACTGCAAGCGCTGCACGGTTGCATGTACGGACGAGCGGGAAGCCGCCCGGATAACCGGCGCGCTGGATCAGCTTAAGGCTTTGATGCCCGAGGATGGTATAGCCGATTTATTTATTACGAGGGAATGCGTTTTATGCAAGGGCGACAGGAAAGGAAAGCGCCGGTATTACGGTATGGTAGATCTCGGAAACCCGTTGCCCCGCTCAAGCCGCCCCGATACGATGGGTTTCAAGCCCAAAGCCAAGGCGGGCTCGATTGTTCCCGTACAGCTGGCGGCATGCTCGCGCTGCAGGCGAAACTACCTGTTGGCGGGGTACCTGCCGGTTTATCTAGCCACGGGTTTCGCGCTGGCAGCGCTTGTGGTGATGAGCATACGGAGCCTGCGCGAGGCGCTGATGGCAGTTACCTACGGCCTTCCGTTTTATGTCTTTGCCGGCGCGACGCTCCTAGGAATAATCCTGGGCGCGGCGCTTCGCTCGAGCGCGTTGAAGAAGCTTAAAAATGAAACCGAGTTCCAGGTGATGAATTTGCCTAAGCTTAAGGCCATGGCTGAGAAAGGCTGGTTTGAGCTTTATCCGCAAAAGCGTGTGAGCCGTCTGATATTCACTAAAAAAAGGCTCCGGGCCGGCGTGTATACGGGGCCGTACCCCTGCGCCTCCGCCAATGGCGGGGATCAGGAAAAATCGGTTGAGCACGTCTTGGCTGAGCCGTAAGCTCCTTCCGCTAATGAATTTGAAAATATTTGAGTAGCGTTTCGGCGATATGAGCCTGGCCGTGCACGCGGTACGGCCGGGCTTTTTTGCGCTCTAGTTTTCGATTTATGCGGGAAATAAAAGACATGAGGGCGGAGGGCAAACGAAGCAGCCCCCTTCATCACGCACTTTTCAATGCGTTACAGCGGCAATCTCTTGTTCAACGAACAGAACATGGATATGATTTGGGGTTATAATTCAGGAAGGTTTTTTGATTTTACGCATCCGGTAATATGGATGAGGGCAATGATAATTTTTCTGCGCTTGGCGCGAACGGCGGCAAAACGGAGACGCCCCTACGCCAATTGATGTCGGTGATATGGTTTTATGCCCGTTTCTTCGGCGGCCCCGCGTTTTGCGTGATGTAAAGGGGCTATATACGCTAAAGAACTGAGCTAAGCCCAAATGGGCGGACGAGGGCGCAGATGCATAACAAGCGTTCAATCCATTATCCGCTGGGCGTTTATACGCGATTACTCTACCGGCAAATAGCCTTTTTAAAACAGATTAACCGTAAGTCAAATGGCGCTGCGCCTGAATCAAATACACAGCGCATGGAAAAGCCAGTCCATTGAACAGCCTCAGGTAATCAAATTAAGGGGAAGGCGCCGCGAGCAGCGCGGTATCAAACAGCATAAGGTGCTCTACCAGCCTGTCCTCATACTCGCATACGATTCGGATGCCCCTGTAGGTTTTTTGCTGTGTCGACGACAAAACGCGGTCGCGGCTCATGCCGGCCTCCAGTATGGTTGATTCACCAACCTCGCCAAGCGAGTGAGCTTGCGCCCCTTCCTTGGCGGCCCTATCCTTTGGGCCGGCATAGATGAAAGCTCCGTCCGCATTCATATAATAGTCAAACCACTTTATCCTTTCGGGCGGTACGTCATTGAACTTAATGAGAATCTCCGATGAATAGTTGGTGGAAAAAATGCTGTTTGAAAGTAAAAGCCGGTAAAAACCTCTCCCCAATTGAATGGGAGCTATTGAGAGCCTCCGATTGGATAGCCGTCCCGTCGATAGCGAGCGTTCCGCCTTTGGATTCAAACTCCATTTTATCGTTGGATATGGTGACGGTGGTATATTTTTTTTCCACGGGCGGCGTCTCCTTTGCAGCTTTCGTCGGGCTCGAAGCCACAATCCCCTGATTTGGGGAGCACCCAAAAAACAGCATGAACGCGACTAAAGCAAACCATACGAGGATTAGCTTTTTCATTTTTTACTCCTTTCATGACAAAAGATCCGCTTGATTTATGATGGACTTATAATGCATATATCGAACAGTGGTAATACCTTAAATCGCACGGAAACTGATTGACGTAATAGTAAGGGCAATTCGCCCAAGAGTGATCATACAGTCCCAGCATCCCCCATTTTGACGTTACGATAAAGGTACGCTTGGAGTGCGTATCATCAACGTACGATTTAATCACCGCACTGTGAGAAATGCCGGAGTATGAATCGGTATTGGATAAGTAATAAACTATTCTGTCGCCAACGGAGGTTTGCAGCTTACTCACCTCAGTATATCTGCCGTCAGACAAATATTTAGATGGATTTTTCATCCAAATCAGATATAGCCCGAAAAGCACGGTAACGTAATATCGGTTGTTAATGTATCCGAGTCCGCACAAACTGATGCAGCGACAACGATACTGCAAACCAATATAAAGACAAATAACAGGCTCAGATACTTTTTCTTTGCATCAGGCTTCCTCCCTCTAATATTTGGTTTAACATCCAGTATAATACAATATACTATACAACGAGTCAACATGATAAGGCTCTTATTGCTAAAAATGAATATTAATTACCGAACGCTACGCTGCGACGATCGTTCTTTCAAGAGGGAGCGATATTAATAAACTTTATTCTCAAAAGCGCGTTTTTATATGTAATTATCGGAAAATAATTGACAAGGCGCGCAGTGGGTGCTAGAATATGCGTGTTGCGCGTTTAAGCGCTTTGTCGCGTTGCGCAAAAAAATGCGGAAAATATCCCCTTCAAGGGGTTGCAGGGGATTTTCTTAATATAAACGTTTATCCAATATGATTGAGGAGGATATCCAATGCCGACAATTAACCAATTGGTTCGCAAGGGCAGGGAAAAAGTTGAATACAAGTCCGACGCGCCAATATTAAAGCAATGTCCGCAGCGCAGGGGCGTATGCACAGCGGTACGTACCATGACGCCCAAAAAACCGAATTCGGCTCTTCGTAAAATTGCCCGTATCCGCCTGACCGACGGTTTGGAGGGTACGGCGTATATCCCGGGAATCGGCCATAATCTTCAGGAGCACAGCGTTGTGCTCATTCGCGGCGGCCGCGTTAAGGATTTACCGGGCGTTCGTTATCATATCATACGCGGCGCGCTGGATACGGCCGGCGTCGCCAAGCGCATGCAGTCCCGTTCGCTCTATGGCGCGAAGCGGCCCAAGAAGTAAGGAGTGTGTAGCATATGTCAAGACGTGGATATATACCCAAGCGTGAGGTTTTGGACGACCCGATGTACGGCGGCAAGGTCGTAACCAAGCTCATCAATCAGGTCATGCTCGACGGTAAGCGCGGTACCGCGCAGAAGGTTTGCTACGGCGCCTTTGATATTATCCAGCAAAAAACCGGGCGCGAAGCGATAGAGGTTTTTGAGCAGGCCATGAACAACATTATGCCTGTGCTGGAGGTGAAGGCGAGGAGGGTCGGCGGCGCAACATATCAGGTGCCTATCGACATTCGTCCGGAGCGCCGGCAGACGCTTGGCCTTCGCTGGCTGGTGGGCTATTCCCGCAAGCGCGGCGAGCGCACCATGATGCAGCGGCTGGCTGGTGAGATTATGGATGCGGCGAACTCAACCGGAAGCGCCTTTAAGAAGAAGGAAGATACCCATAAAATGGCCGAAGCGAATAGAGCGTTCGCGCATTACCGCTGGTAAAGAGCGAAAAAACGTCTTTCGCCTTATAATTGGCGCAGACCAGTCAATAATAATATGGGTGTCCGGGGCAATCCGGATTTGTGGAAAGGCGCGATAAGCGCCTTTCACAGGCTGTCGGATAAGCACGGCGGCAGAACCATTTGAGAATAACGGAATATTTTAATAGAAGCGTGTTTTAATACGCGCAATTTCAACGGAGAGGAGGAATGACCGTGCCCAGAGAGACATCGTTGGAGATGACCAGGAACATAGGCATTATGGCGCATATAGATGCTGGTAAAACCACTACTACCGAGCGCATTCTGTTTTATACGGGCAAAATACACAAGGTCGGCGAGGTTCATGAAGGCAACGCAACCATGGACTTTATGATTCAGGAGCAGGAGCGTGGAATTACCATTGCGTCCGCGGCCACCACCGCCTATTGGCGTGGGTACCGTATCAATATTATTGATACTCCGGGACATGTCGACTTTACCGTTGAGGTAGAACGTTCACTGCGCGTTTTAGACGGCGCAGTGGCGGTATTTTGCGCAAAGGGGGGCGTTGAGCCGCAGAGCGAAACGGTTTGGCGCCAAGCGAGCAAATACGGCGTGCCCAGAATGGCGTACGTCAATAAAATGGATATAACAGGCGCGGATTTTTACAACGTCGTTAAGATGATGCATGAGAGGCTTGGGGCCAGGGCGGTGCCGATTCAGCTTCCTATCGGGAGCGAATCGGAATTCTGCGGAATAATCGATTTGGTTAAGATGAAAGCCGAGCGGTATTATGATGATTCAGGCGTGGACGTGCGCGAGGAGGAAATACCCTCGGAAATGTTGGAGCTGGCGGAGAAATACCGCGGCGAGCTTATTGAGGCCGTTGCGGAGGATGACGAGGAGCTTCTCGGCAAGTTTCTTGAAGGGGAGGAGCTAACCGACGAAGAGATCGTTCGGGGCATACGCAGCGCAACCATCGCGAACCGCATGGTTCCCGTGTGCTGCGGAACGTCATACCGAAATAAGGGCGTGCAGCCGTTGCTTAATGCAATTGTAGACTATATGCCGTCCCCGCTGGATATACCGCCTGCTGAGGCAGCCGACGCGAACAACGCGGAAAATATTATACGGGTTGAAACGTCGGACAGCGAACCCATGGCCGCGCTGGCGTTTAAAATCATCGCCGATCCGTACGTGGGCAAGCTTGCCTTTACGCGCATTTACAGCGGAACGCTCAAGTCGGGGTCCTATGTATATAATACCACCCGCTCCAAGCGCGAGCGCGTTGGGCGCATTATGCTCATGCACGCCGCGAGCCGCACGGAGATACAGGAAGCGTACGCGGGCGATATCGTCGCGCTTGTCGGGTTGAAGGAAACCAGCACTGGCGATACGCTGTGCGACGATAAAAGGCCGCTGCTTCTTGAATCCATGGAATTCCCGGAGCCGGTTATCCGCGTGGCGATAGAACCAAAGACTAAGGCCGGGCAGGATAAGATGACGACGGCGCTCGTTAAGCTTGCCGAGGAGGATCCAACGTTTAAAACGTATACGGATACGGAGACGGGTCAAACCATTATAGCGGGGATGGGTGAGCTGCATCTTGAAATCATAGTGGACCGGCTCATACGCGAATTCCGCGTGGAATGTACCGTTGGCAACCCGCAGGTGGCTTACAGGGAAACGCTGACCAAGGCTGTCAAGACCGAAGGGCGCTTTGTACGGCAAACCGGCGGCCACGGCCAGTACGGCCACTGCGTCGTACAGTTCGAGCCGCAGGAACCCGGCACCGGCTTTGTGTTTGAGGATAAAATCGTGGGCGGCGTAATCCCGCGTGAATACATCCCGGCCATCAGCGCCGGTATACAGGAAGCATCCCACAGCGGACATCTCGGCGGCTACGAGGTGGTGGATTTCAAAGCTACGCTGGTGGACGGCAGCTTCCATGAGGTAGACAGCTCTGAGATCGCGTTTAAGATAGCGGGCAGCCTTGCGCTTAAAGAGGCGCTATCAAAGGCCGATTGCGTGCTGATGGAGCCGGTAATGAAGGTTGAGGTGCTCATGCCGGAGGAATACCTGGGCGACGTGCTCGGCAACATCAACTCCCGCCGCGGGCGTATCGAGGGGATGGACGCGCGAGCGAACGCGCAGGTTATACACGCCATGTGCCCGCTGTCCGAAATGTTCGGTTACGCGACGGATTTGAGGTCGCGCACGCAGGGGCGCGGCACGTTTACCATGCAGTTTGATCATTATGAGCGTGTATCCCAGTCGGTAGCGAACAGGATACTCGGCAGCTATAACCACAACTATTAAGACGAAATATCTGAAAGGAAGAAACAGGAATGGCGAAAGCAAAATTTGAGCGGACAAAACCGCACGTAAA
>OHTZ01001383.1_pt1 | contig 11771 bp, 5 predicted proteins | sample 1579011 | NCBI WGS metagenome assembly OHTZ01 (sample SAMEA3879603, study PRJEB24766) | human gut metagenome | biome: human-associated habitat; feature: feces | place: USA | collected 1985/1987
CTGGGCCATGCGTTGTACGGGCACACCGGAAATCATGGACACCACTTCCTCAATCTGGGGAGCGTCTACGGTTTCGCGGTTGTCCTTCAACTTCTCCTGCCATTCATTTTTCAGGCGGTCGAGTTGCGCGGTGTACTGGTTTTCGCGGTCGCGGAAACTGGCCGCCAGTTCGAAGTTCTGAAGGCGGATAGCCTCGTTCTTATGTTGCTGGGCTTCCTCAATCAGCCGTTCCTGTTCTTCAATTTCCTTGGGTACGGAAATATGGGTCAGGTGGATGCGTGAGCCGGCTTCGTCCAGTGCGTCGATGGCCTTGTCCGGGAAATACCGGTCGGTCACATACCGGTCGGTCAGGCGTACGCACGCCTCCAGTGCTTCGTCGGTATAGACCACGTTGTGGTGCTCTTCGTATTTGTCCTTGATGTTCCGGAGAATCTGGAGTGTCTCTTCGGGAGTGGTAGGTTCTACCAGCACCTTCTGGAAACGGCGTTCCAAGGCTCCATCCTTTTCGATATTCTTCCGGTACTCGTCGAGCGTGGTGGCGCCGATGCATTGGATTTCGCCACGGGCCAGTGCCGGCTTCAGCATGTTGGCGGCGTCCATGGAACCGGCGGCTGAGCCTGCTCCCACGATGGTATGGATTTCATCGATGAACAGGATGACGTCCGGATGTTTCTTGACTTCTGACAAAATGGCACGAATACGCTCTTCAAATTCACCGCGGTATTTGGTGCCGGCCACTACCGCCGTCATGTCGAGCGATACAATCCGTTTCCCGAACAAGGTGCGTGATACGTTTTTCTTGATGATACGGAGCGCCAAGCCTTCGGCAATGGCCGATTTTCCCACTCCCGGCTCGCCAATCAGAATCGGGTTGTTCTTCTTTCTTCGGCTCAGAATCTGGGCGATACGCTCGATTTCCTTTTCACGGCCTACCACCGGGTCGAGCTTGCCTTCTTCGGCTGCCTTTGTCAGGTCAAGGCCATACTTGTTCAGATTGGGTGTGTCTCCGTCCGAGTGTTTGGGAGGAGCGGTCTGCGTCGTCTGGCGGTCGTTGGAAGCGCCTGAGGCTCCGTCGTTTCTGTCCGGAGTGTTCCGGCGTCCGATGCCTTCTTCTTCCTCGTCGTCATTGAAGTCCAGTCCGTCGGTAATCGCCTCTTCCGGCTTCAGACGGTCGGCGATTTTAGCGTAAGTCACGTCATTTTTTTCCAATATCTTGGATGCGTTATTTTGATTGTCTCTCATAATGGCTAATAAAATATGGGGGGTATCCACCTTTTCCTCATTCATCAGTTTGGCTTCCAGCAGGCTCAGCGTCAGGATTTTTGACGCCTCCGGGCTGAAAGAAATGTCCTGAGAATAATTTTCGAGGATGGATTGTTCACGTAATTGGGTCTCTAATTCGCTCTTGATGGCTTTCAGATCCAGATAGAACGATTTCAGAATCTCTGCCGCTTTACACTCACCGTCGCGTATGATGCCCAGTAGCAGATGTTCTGGCTCGATATGGGCGTTCTGGAGGCGGTTGGCCTCTTCCTTGCCATATACGACAATATCAGACACTTGTTGTGTAAATTCGTTGCTCATCAAATTCATATATGTCCTCAAAATTAAGTCAAAAACAGATTGCAAATATACATTATAATAAAGATTTCAAGCGAAGTCTTTTTCTCTATTTAACAAAATGTGTGCCACACGGGCTGTATGCCCTCCCAAAAGAGGTGCCACGCGTATTTTTTAGGGGAAAAGTTTTTGTATATCGGCTAAAAGTCGTACTTTAGCATGGTTTTTCACAAGCCTTGAAAAGGAAGTATAATTAATAATGTGTTAAATGCAAGAACAAGACAGAATTATAAAAATCAACATCGAAGAGGAAATGAAGTCGTCGTACATCGACTACTCTATGTCGGTAATCGTGGCACGCGCCCTCCCGGATGTAAGAGACGGATTCAAACCGGTACACCGCCGTATCTTGTACGGAATGATGGAACTGGGAAATACCTCCGACAAACCGTATAAAAAAGCCGCGAGAATCGTGGGTGAAGTGTTGGGTAAATACCATCCCCACGGTGACTCGTCTGTATATGGAGCCCTCGTCAGAATGGCTCAAGACTGGTCGATGCGTTATCCGCTGGTCGACGGTCAGGGTAACTTCGGTTCAATCGACGGGGATAGTGCCGCCGCCATGCGATACACCGAAGCCCGCCTGAAGAAAATCGGCGAGGAAATGATGCAGGACCTTTACAAGGAAACCGTAGACTTCACCAACAACTTCGATGACACGTTGCAGGAACCGACGGTCATGCCGACCCGTATTCCGAACCTGCTGGTGAACGGAGCATCGGGTATCGCCGTAGGTATGGCTACCAACATGCCGACCCACAACTTGCGCGAAGTGATTGATGCCTGTGTGGCTTACATTGACAACAACGATATTGATGTGGACGGCCTGATGCAATACATCAAGGCGCCCGACTTCCCGACGGGAGGATATATATATGGTATAAGCGGGGTGCGCGATGCCTACGAGACCGGACGCGGACGTATCGTGATGCGGGCAAAGGCCGAAATCGAATCGCATCCTACGCACGACAAGATTGTGGTGACGGAAATCCCGTACGGCGTGAACAAGGCCGAACTCATCAAGAGCATCGCCGACTTGTCGAACGAAAAGAAGATTGAGGGCATTTCGAACGTGAACGATGAAACCGACCGCGAAGGTATGCGTATCGTCATCGACATCAAGCGGGATGCCAACGCCAGCGTGGTGCTCAACAAGCTCTATAAGATGACCATGCTTCAGACTTCATTCGGGGTGAACAACGTGGCGCTGGTTCATGGCCGTCCGCGTCTGCTCAACCTGAAGGACCTGATTAAATATTTCGTGGAACACCGCCACGAGGTGGTAATCCGCCGTACACGCTACGACTTGCGCAAGGCCAAGGAACGTGCCCACATCCTCGAAGGTCTGATTATCGCTTCCGACAATATCGACGAGGTAATCCGCATCATCCGTGCGGCCAAGACCCCGAACGAGGCGATTACCAACCTGATGGCCCGCTTCAACCTGAGCGAGGTGCAGGCCCGCGCCATCGTGGAAATGCGTTTGCGCCAGCTCACCGGTCTGATGCAAGACCAGCTCCATGCCGAATATGAGGACTTGATGAAGCAGATTGCTTACTTCGAGGAAATCCTGAGCAACGAGGAGCTTTGCAAGAAGGTCATCAAGGACGAACTGATTGAAGTGAAAGAAAAATACGGTGACGACCGCCGTTCGGAAATCGTGTATGCTTCGGAAGAATTCAACCCGGAAGACTTCTATGCCGACGATGAAATGGTCATCACCATCTCCCACATGGGATACATCAAGCGTACGCCGCTTTCTGAATTCCATGCACAGAACCGTGGCGGGGTAGGCTCGAAGGGAAGCGAGACCCGCAACGAAGACTTTATCGAACATATTTATCCGGCTACGATGCACAACACCCTTCTGTTCTTCACGCAGAAAGGTAAGTGCTACTGGCTGAAAGTATATGAGATTCCGGAAGGCAACAAGACCTCCAAGGGACGTGCCATCCAGAACCTGCTGAACATCGAGGCCGATGACGTGGTGACGGCTTACCTGCGTGTGAAGAACCTGAACGACACGGCCTTCATCAATAGCCACTACGTGCTTTTCTGTACGAAGAACGGGGTAATCAAGAAGACCTTGCTGGAACAGTACTCGCGTCCGCGCCAGAACGGTGTGAATGCCATCACGATTCGTGAGGACGACCGCGTGATTGAAGTGCGCATGACCAACGGCAACAACGAAATCGTGATTGCCAACCGCAACGGCCGTGCCATCCGCTTCCACGAAAGTGCCGTCCGCGAAATGGGACGTACGGCTACGGGTGTACGCGGCATCACGCTCGACGAGGACGGAACGGACGAGGTTATCGGTATGATTTGCATCAAGGACCCGGAAACGGAAACCATCATGGTGGTATCTGAAAACGGTTACGGAAAACGCTCGGACATTGAGGACTACCGCAAGACCAACCGTGGCGGAAAGGGTGTGAAGACCCTGAACATCACGGAAAAGACCGGACACCTGGTAGCCATCAAGTCGGTAACCGACGAAAACGACCTGATGATTATCAACAAGTCGGGCATCACCATCCGTCTGAAAGTGGCCGACGTGCGCATCATGGGACGTGCCACACAAGGCGTGCGTCTGATTGACCTGGAGAAGCGGAACGACCAGATTGGCTCTGTGTGCAAGGTAGCTTCCGAAACGGAAGAGGAAGAAGCGGAAGGCACGGAAACCATCCAGCCGTCGGACATCCAGCCGGTTGACGGGGAAACCATCCAGCCGGCGGAAGGAGAAGGTGAAGAAAATTCCGACAAAAACTAACTTGAATATTTGTATTACTAAATTCAAACCTTATGAAAAAAGTTTTATTTACAGCCGCTTTATTCTTCACGGCATGCGCTGTTTCCGCTCAGGAAAGCGTAGTGAAGGAAGCAAAATCTGCCAAGAGCGATCCCGCAAAGGCAGCACAAATCATCGAACCGGCGCTGACGGACCCTTCAACCGCCAATGACCCTGAAACATGGAAACTGGCCGGAGATTTCCAGAAGTCTATCTACGACGATGAAAACATGAAATTGTATTTGCCGGGTGGTCAGGCTGATACCGCCAAATTGTACAACAGCCTGGCGAAGATGTTCGAATACTACACCAAGTGTGATGAAGTAGAACAGGCCAAGGTGAAGAGCGGTGAACTCAAGAAACCGAAACTGAGAAAGAAACTGGCCAAGACACTGGCTACCGTTCGTCCTCAGCTGACCAACGCCGGTTCTGACGCTTACAACTCTGGCAACTATGCCAACGCCTTGAAGTTCTTCGGCCTGTTTGTAGACGCTCCGCAGAACCCGATGTTCGAAAGCGAAGAAGCCGTAAAGAACGATACGCTGGTTCCGTTGATTGCCAACTATGCAGCTCTTGCCGCCAACTCTTTGAAAGACAATGCAGCCGTAATCAAATATGCCACTATCGGTAAGGAACACAAGGAAGAAGGTTACCGTTCACTGATGTGTCTGGCTGAAGCTTACGGAAAGGGTGAAACTCCCGATTCAACCAAATGGCTGGCTACCATCCAGGAAGGTGTGGACAAATTCCCGGCTCAGGAATACTTCATCGGTAACCTGATGGACTACTACATCCAGAAAGGCAAGATTGACGAAGGTCTGACTCAGATGGATGCCGTACTGGCCAAGAACCCTACTCCGTATTTCATGTATGTAAAGGGTGTGCTTCAGTATGAAAAGAAAGATTACGATGGAGCCATCGCTACTTTCAACCAGATTATCTCGGAAGGAAAAGATTTCGTAGGTGAAGCCTATTCAAAGATTGGCGACTGCTACTTCTTCCCGGCTCAGGAACTCGTGGAAGAAAACTCCAAGCTTTCTATGGACGACCCGAAATATGCCACCAATGAAGGCAAAATCAAGGAAATGTACGAAAAGGCTCAGCCTTTCTATGAAAAAGCCAAGGAAGTGAAGCCGGACAACCGCCAGTTGTGGGGTCAGTACCTGCTGAACATCTACTGGAAGCTGGACAAGGAAAAATACAACGCCCTTGAAAAAGAATTGGGTTACTAATAAATAAAGGTGTGCGGACCGCTCTTCCGGGCGGTTCGTCCCTCTTTCGGAAAACTCCTTTGTGTGGAAACCACGCGCAAAGGAGTTTTTTTTGTATCTTCACCCCGTCATACACTAAAAAAACGTTATCCGCCATGAATTCAGACACCCAACCGCTCTCTCACGACCCCATGAAAATCATCTTCAACTACCAGAACGTGTTTTTCAGCTTCTTCTATGACGATGCCGACGCCTGCGTGCACCGCTCGCGCGAATATGCCATGAACTACGTGCTTTCGGGCGAGATGGTGCTCGATGACGGAAGCCGCCAGGTGCACGTGGGGAAAGGAGAGTGTGTGTTCATTCCGCGCGACCACCGGGTGACGATGTACAAGAAGGCCTGCCACGGGGAGCAGTATTGCGGCATCTACCTGTGTTTCACCCGTCCGTTCCTGCGCGAGATGTACGGCAAATACGCCCTCCAGGAAGACCGCCCCGCAAAGACGGAGAGATTCGTTCCCGGCGTGAGAAAGCTGCCCCCTTCGGCCGAGATTGAGAGCCTTTTCGCCTCGATGACCCCTTACTTCAACCCCGAGGTGAAGCCGAAGGACGACCTGATGCGCCTGAAGCTGGAAGAAGGATTGCTGGCCTTGCTCCACACGGACCGCCGCTTCATGACCCTGTTGTTCGATTTCAGTACCCCGTGGAAGATGGACATCCTCGACTTCATGAACCGGAACTACATGTACGAGTTCTCGCTCGAGGAACTGGCGCACTACACGGGGCGCAGCCTGGCCACCTTCAAGCGCGATTTCAAGAAGGTGAGCGACCTGACCCCCGAGAAATGGCTCATCCGCAAGCGGCTGGAAGTGGCCTACCGCCTGATAAAGGAGGAACACCGGAAAGTGGTGGAGGTCTATGCCGAAGTGGGCTTCAAGAACCCCTCGCATTTCTCCACGGCCTTCAAGAAGCAATACGGCATCCCGCCCACGGCACTGGTGCCTTCGTTCCCGGTCTGAGCCTTTCGGAAATGAAATTTGAGCCTCACAGAAATGCCTCTGTGGGGCTTTTGTGTTATTTTTGCCTCCGTAGAAACATAGAAACTTGTAGAAATGGATAATAATAAAATGTGGAAGACGTTGTGTGCGGCATCGGCGGCCTGGTTTCTGGCTACGGGCAGCCTTTCCGCCGCAACGCCGGATGTAAAAACGGAGGTGAAAATGGAAAGACAGAGTTTGAATCTTACGCAGGAATGGGACAAGGTGTTCGCCTTGAGCCCGAAGGTGAGCCACCGCAAGGTGACCTTTACGAACCGCTACGGCATCACCCTGGCGGCGGATATGTATGTGCCCAAAGAGGCCGAAGGCAAGCTGCCGGCCATCGCCGTGAGCGGGCCGTTCGGGGCCGTGAAGGAACAGTCGTCCGGGCTGTATGCCATGACACTGGCCGAACGGGGCTTCCTCACCATCGCCTTCGACCCCTCGTACACGGGTGAGAGCGGAGGCGAACCGCGCTACGTGGCCTCGCCCGACATCAATACGGAGGACTTCTGTGCGGCGGTCGACTTCCTGTCCACTTGCGACCAGGTGGATGCCGCCCGCATCGGTATCCTGGGCATCTGCGGATGGGGAGGCATGGCCCTCAACGCGGCGGCCATCGATACCCGCATCAAGGCCACGGTGACTTCCACGATGTACGACATGAGCCGCGTCACGGCCAACGGCTATTTCGATGCCATGGATGCCGACGAGACCGGCAGATACCTGCCCTTCTCCTATTACAAAGGCGCGCCCAGCCCCTACCAGAAGGACAAGCGGGCAGACATCGCCAAGCTGAACCGCATCCAGCTGCATCTGGATGATCTTGTGACCCGGATGGGCCAGCAGCTCTATGAGGGTCAGATCGCCGCCGAACCGCTGGTCACGGGCCGGAGCCCCTGCCAGTGGTGTGATTACGGCTTTGTCTGCTGCCACGAGACCGGCATCGGGGAGCGGGCGCTGGAGGCCCCCGCAAAGCCCTTTGAGGCTCCCGGGCAGCCCGAAGAGGGAGAGGAGGAACAGGCATGAGTGAACCCAAGTGGACCCCCGCCCAGCGGGCCGCCATCGAGGACCGGGGCGGCGCGCTGCTGGTGAGCGCGGCGGCGGGCAGCGGCAAAACGGCTGTTCTGACCGAGCGGGCTGTCCGGCTCATCACCGACCCGGAGCATCCCGTGGATGCGGACCGTCTGCTCATCGTCACCTTTACCAATGCGGCGGCGGCAGAGCTGCGGGCCCGCATCGGGCAGGCGCTTCTGAAGCGCAGCCAGGCGGAACCTGGCAATGGCGCGCTGCGCCGCCAGCGGATGCTGCTGCAGCGCGCACCCATCTGCACCATCGATGCCTTCTGTCTGGACCTGCTGCGCAAGCACTTTCAGGCGCTGGATATCCCGCCGGACTTTTCCCCCGCAGACCCCGGCAGTGTGGAGCTCCTGCGGGCTTCTGCCCTGAGCGAGACGCTGGAAAATGCCTACCGCGACCCGGATTTCTGCGCCTTTGCCGACCTCTATGGCAAGGGCCGCACCGACCGCGCGGCGGGCGAGATGATCCTGCATGTCTACGATTTCCTGCGCGCCCTGCCCGATTACGACAAAAAGCTGGACGAATTTCTGGCTCCGTGGCAGGAGGAAAACGGCTTTGCCGCCACCTGTTGGTATGATCTGCTGCTGGCCGAAGCTGCCCGCAGTGCCAGGGCAGCAGGGGAACTGTTCCGCGCCGCGCTGGCTGACTGCCCGGGCGACCGGGAGCAGGAGCTGGCCGATGCCGAGGAAAAGAAAACGCCCTCTGCCCGGGAAAAGGCAAAGAATACCGTGCTGGAAAAATATACCGATGCACAGGAACGGTTGGACAAGGCTGCCGCCCTGCTGGGCAGGGTGGAACAGCTGGCTGTGGCGGGGGAGTGGACTCCGCTTTACGATCTGCTGACCCCCTATGTGCTGGGCATGGAGGAGCTGCCCGGCCTGAAAGGAATGAAAAAGCGGCTGAACGGCGAACACAAAAAAGTCATCCGCACCCGCGCCGATGAAGGCGCGGCCCTGTTTGCGCAGATCCTTGAGCTGATCCCCTGCAGTGAGGAGGAGGCTGAGGCAGACCGCAGGGCCGCAGAGCCCCGCCTGCGGGCGCTGTTCGCGGCGGTGCGGGATTTCGATGCCCGGTTCTCGGCCAAAAAGCGGGACCGGAAACTGCTGGAGTTCAGTGACTTTGAGCATCAGGCCCTCCGCCTGCTCCGTGACCCGGACGGTACCCCCACTGCGCTGTGCGGGGTCATCCGGCAGAACTACACTGCCGTGATGGTGGATGAATATCAGGACACCAACGCCCTGCAGGATGCCTTGTACCGGTGCCTTGCATCCCCGGCGGGGGACGACCTCTTCCTGGTGGGAGATCTGAAGCAGAGCATCTACCGCTTCCGGCAGGCAGACCCCAGCATCTTCCGGGAAAAACTGGACAGCTGGCCCGCCCTGCCCGGCGGCGCAGCGCGGCCCCGCCCGGCAGAGGGTACCCCCGGCACCGATGCCATGCTGGCGCTGGATGCCAACTTCCGCTCGGCTCCGCAGGTGGTGAAAGGGATCAATTTCCTGTTCGAGCGGCTCATGTCCCCGGAACTCGGTGACACGGCCTACGGCGACGGCCAGCGGCTGGTCTGCGGGGCACCCGGGGAATACACGGGCAGCGTGGAGGCGCATTTCCTGCCCGATGACACCGCCGAAACGGACGCGGGCTGGATCGCCCGGCGCATCGAGGAGATGGTGCAGAGCGGCGAGTCGGTGCGGGACGGCAGCACGACCCGCCCGGTGCAGTACGAGGACTGCTGCATCCTGCTGGCGGCGCGTAATGATTTTCCGGCCTATGTGGAAGCGTTGACCGCCCGGGGCATCCCGGTGTATGCGGATGCCCGCGAAAACCTGCTGGATGCCCCCCACATCCGGCCCCTCATCGCCCTGCTGAAGGTCATTGACAACCCGGCGCAGGATATCTATCTTGCCGCCGCCATGCTGGGCCCGCTGTTCGGTTTCACCGATGACGACCTTGTCCGCCTGCGGGCCAGAGCCGAAGAGATCCAGAAGCAGCAGGGGGAAAACGCCCCCCAGCGCATCAGCCTCTACGGCGCGCTGCTGCTCACCGTGAACAGCGGGGAGGACACCCCTTTTACGGGAAAAGTCCGGGCGTTCTATGCCCGGCTGACCGAGCTGCGCCGGATGGCCCGCAGTGCCCCGGCAGAACAGCTGCTGGAGGAGATCTTTGCTTCCACCGGCTACCTTGCCGCACTGGGCGTGATGGAAAACGGTGCCCGCCGCCGGGAGGATGCCCGGCGGTTTGCTTCCTTCTGTGCCGGGGCTGGCTCCGGCGGCATCTCGGCGCTGGTGCGGGCCATTGACGCTGCGGCGCTGGCAGGCTCCACGGGGCAGGATACCGTGCCCGGCGGCTCCCGCCCCGGCTGTGTGACCGTGATGACCATCCACCGCTCCAAGGGGCTGCAGTTCCCGGTGGTGTTCGTGGCCGACACGGCCCGTCGCTTCAATGCCGCCGATACCCGTCAGCCGGTGCTCCTGCATCGGATGTATGGGGCGGGCCTGCGCTTGCGCCCCGAGGAGGGCGAGGGCGCGTACAAGACGGCGGCTTACACGGCGCTCTCCAATGTCCACGCCGCCGAGATGCGCAGTGAGCAGATGCGCCTGCTCTATGTGGCGCTGACCCGCGCGCAGGATAAACTTATCCTGACCGTGCCGCTGGGCATCGGAAAGACCTCCAACCCCTTTGCCAGAGCGGCGGCCTTCCTTGAAGCCGGGGCGGGGCAGACGCTCTGCCGGCAGGCAAACAGCTTTGCCGACTGGCTCCGCGCGGCCCTGCTCGTCCACCCCAACGGCGGCCCTCTGCGCCGGCTGGCCGAGGATCTGGAACTGCCCTTTGCGGATACCGGGAGCACCATTACCCTGACGGTGCAGCAGGCGCTGCCCGAGGGCGTGGAGCCGCCCGACACGGAACTGGAGGAAAGACCGCTGGCCCAGGCAGACCCGGCTCTGACCGAGGCACTGCGGCAGGGCTTTGCCTGGCAGTACCCTGCGGCGGAGCTGGCCCAAGTGCCCGCCAAGGTCAGCGTGACCGGCATCGTCCACAAGGCAGAGCAGACCACGCTGGAGCGCCCGGGCTTTCTGGCAAAGGACGGCCTGACCGCCGCCGAGATGGGCACGGCCCTCCACGCCTTCCTGGAGCACGCCGATTTTGCGGCTCTTGCAGCGGCAAAGCAGGCAGGCACGCTGGAAACGGCGATCCCCGCCGAGCGTGACCGGCAGGTGGAAGCAAAGCTCACCGCACCCGAAATTGCGGAGAAGCTGGATGCAGGGCGCATCCGCCGCTTTGTGGAGAGCGAAGCCTTTGCGCGCATCTGTGCCGCAGATGAGGTGCTGCGGGAGCTGGACTTTATCACGGCCCTGCCTGCCGCCGAGGTGCTGACCGCCCAGGGGAATGCCCCCGCCGACAGCGCTGCCGTGGCACAGGCAAAGGTGCTGGTGCAGGGCATCGCTGACCTGGTGCTGGTGTTCCCGGATCACCTGGAGCTGCTGGATTACAAAACGGACCGCCGAAAATCCGAAGCGGACTTCCTTGCCGCCTATCACGCTCAGCTTGACCTCTATGCCCTTGCCATCAGCAAGCGCTTTGCCCCAAAACCGGTGACCTATAAGGGCATCTACTCGCTGGAGCTGGGGAAGCTGATCGAGGTGTAAACTCCTTCCGTCATCGCTGCGCGATGCCACCTCCCTCACGGAGGGAGGCTTTGGCGCAGCCGAAAAGCTGACCGTATTGCCAAAGGCTCCCTCCTTGAGGGAGCTGGCGCACGAAGTGCGACTGAAGGAGTTGATTCATATTTTTCCCTGAAATCGCGTAAAAGTGCTTGACAGGGCTTTGTGGGTGTGGTAAACTATTCCGGTAAAGAAAGCAGCTACGGCCTGTGCCGCGCTCGCCTTGTGGGGTCGGAATCCCCGGGCTATACCCAAACACGGTTCGATTCTTTGAACGAACTGCGCTTTTGTGTGAAATTTCGCGCGGCTGTCCTGCAAATGGGCGGCCGCGTTTTCTATGCCAAATATTGCAACACTATGGATTTTGTTTGGA
>OHTZ01001389.1_pt1 | contig 11742 bp, 5 predicted proteins | sample 1579011 | NCBI WGS metagenome assembly OHTZ01 (sample SAMEA3879603, study PRJEB24766) | human gut metagenome | biome: human-associated habitat; feature: feces | place: USA | collected 1985/1987
CGCTGGTGCAGCTAAACTTCAGGTTGTTAAAGCTGTTAAAGAAGCTTGTGGTCTTGGCTTGAAGGAAGCTAAAGACATGGTAGACGGTGCTCCTAGCGTAGTAAAAGAAGGTTTGGCTAAAGACGAAGCAGAATCATTGAAGAAAACATTGGAAGAAGCTGGAGCTGAAGTTGAACTTAAATAACATTAGCCTGTAAATCAGGTAATTCGGTTAGGAACCCTTCGTGAAAAGGGTTCTTAACCTTTTTGTGTATATATTTAAAATTAAGTTCTACAAATCCATTAACAGATGTCTTCAAATACTGTAAATCAAAGAGTTAATTTTGCTTCGACTAAGAATCCGCTTGAATATCCGGATTTTCTGGAAGTACAATTGAAGTCATTCAAAGACTTTCTACAACTGGACACCCCACCCGAGAAACGTAAGAACGAGGGACTGTATAAAGTATTTGCTGAAAACTTCCCCATTGCCGATACAAGAAATAATTTTGTTCTTGAGTTTTTGGACTACTATATTGATCCGCCGCGTTATACTATTGATGATTGTATAGAGCGAGGGCTTACTTATAGTGTGCCTTTGAAAGCAAAATTGAAATTATACTGTACAGATCCCGATCATGAGGATTTTGATACAGTTATTCAGGACGTATTCCTTGGTCCTATTCCTTATATGACGGATAAGGCGACTTTCGTCATCAACGGTGCGGAACGTGTTGTTGTATCCCAGCTTCACCGTTCTCCAGGCGTATTCTTCGGTCAGAGCGTACATGCTAATGGTACCAAACTTTATTCTGCCCGTATCATCCCGTTCAAAGGTTCTTGGATTGAGTTTGCTACTGATATTAACAACGTCATGTATGCGTACATCGACCGTAAAAAGAAGTTGCCCGTTACTACTTTGTTGAGAGCTATCGGTTTTGAGAATGATAAGGATATTCTTGAAATTTTCAATCTGGCCGAAGATATTAAAGTCAATAAGACTAATCTTAAGAGAGTGTTGGGACGTAAATTGGCGGCTCGTGTTTTGAAAACATGGATTGAGGATTTTGTAGACGAAGATACCGGTGAAGTTGTTTCCATCGAGCGTAACGAAGTCGTTATTGACCGTGAAACTGTAATCGAGCCGGAACATGTTGACATTATATTAGAGTCGGGCGTTCAGAATATCCTCGTACACAAGGAAGAACCGAACCAGTCTGACTATTCTATCATATATAATACTCTGCAGAAGGATCCGAGTAACTCGGAAAAAGAAGCTGTACTCTACATCTACCGCCAGTTGCGTAATGCAGACCCTGCCGATGATGCCAGTGCACGCGAGGTTATCAATAACCTGTTCTTCTCAGAGAAGAGATATGACCTGGGTGATGTAGGCCGTTATCGTATTAACAGAAAGTTGAACTTGACGACCGATATGGACGTGCGTGTCCTTACCAAGGAAGATATTATCGAAATTATCAAATATCTCATCGAGTTGATTAACTCGAAAGCGGATGTGGACGATATCGACCACTTGAGCAACCGTCGTGTGCGTACAGTGGGCGAACAGTTGTCCAATCAGTTTGCCATCGGTCTGGCACGTATGTCGCGTACTATCCGCGAGCGTATGAACGTCCGTGACAATGAAGTCTTTACTCCGATTGACCTGATTAACGCCAAGACAATCTCTTCCGTTATCAATTCATTCTTTGGAACGAATGCTTTGTCACAGTTCATGGACCAGACCAACCCACTGGCCGAGATTACTCACAAGCGTCGTATGTCTGCCCTGGGCCCCGGCGGTCTGTCACGCGAGCGTGCAGGCTTCGAGGTTCGTGACGTACACTATACTCACTACGGACGTCTTTGTCCTATCGAGACTCCTGAAGGTCCGAACATCGGTTTGATTTCTTCACTCTGTGTGTTCGCGAAAATCAACGAGCTTGGCTTCATTGAAACTCCGTACCGCAAGGTGGCAGAGGGTAAGGTTGATCTTTCTGACGAAGGTTTGGTTTACCTCACCGCAGAAGAAGAGGAAGCCAAGATTATTGCTCAGGGTAATGCTCCTTTGAACGATGACGGTACTTTTGTACGTGATAAAGTAAAATCCCGTCAGGATGCCGACTATCCGGTGGTTCCTCCTTCCGAGGTGGAATTGATGGACGTATCTCCCCAGCAGATTGCTTCTATTGCGGCTTCTTTGATTCCGTTCTTGGAGCATGATGACGCCAACCGTGCATTGATGGGATCAAACATGATGCGCCAGGCTGTTCCTTTATTGAAGAGCGAAGCTCCGATTGTAGGTACCGGTATCGAACGCCAGCTGGCACGCGATTCTCGTACGCAGATTACTGCCGAGGGTGACGGTGTGGTTGAATTCGTGGATGCAACGACTATCCGTATTCTGTACGACCGTACGGAGGAGGAAGAGTTCGTAAGCTTCGAGCCTGCATTGAAAGAATATAATATCCCGAAGTGGCGCCGTACCAACCAGAATATGACGATTGACCTCCGTCCGATTTGCGAGAAGGGTCAGCGCGTGACTGCAGGTCAAATCCTGACGGAAGGTTATTCAACCGAAGACGGAGAACTTGCACTGGGTAAGAACCTGCTGGTTGCTTACATGCCGTGGAAGGGCTATAACTATGAGGATGCTATCGTACTGAATGAACGTGTGGTTCGTGAGGACCTTTTGACCTCTGTACACGTAGAAGAATATTCTTTGGAAGTTCGCGAAACGAAGCGTGGTATGGAAGAGTTGACCTCTGACATTCCTAACGTAAGTGAGGAAGCGACTAAAGACCTTGACGAAAACGGTATTGTTCGTGTGGGTGCCCGCATCGAACCGGGTGATATCCTTATCGGTAAGATTACTCCGAAGGGTGAATCGGATCCTTCTCCGGAAGAGAAACTGCTCCGTGCCATCTTCGGTGACAAGGCCGGTGATGTGAAGGATGCTTCTTTGAAAGCCTCTCCTTCTTTGAAGGGTGTTGTTATCGGTAAGCGTCTGTTCTCCCGTGTTGTCAAGACCCGCAGCTCCAAGCTGGCCGACAAGGCTCTGTTACCGAAGATTGACGATGAGTTCGACGCTAAGATTGGTGACCTCAAGAAAGTGTTGATAAACAAGCTGTTGAAGCTTACAGAAAATTATACATCGGAAGGTGTGAAGGATTACATGGGTGCCGACATTATTTCCAAAGGCGCCAGATTCTCTGCTTCCGACTTCAGCGATTTGGACTTCACCGCTGTTCAGTTGAGCAACTGGACGAAGGATGAACATACCAACGGACTGATTCGTGCATTGGTGATGAACTTCATCAAGAAGTACAAGGAACTCGATGCCGAGCTGAAACGCAAGAAGTTCGCCATCACTATCGGTGACGAGTTGCCCGCAGGTATCATTCAGATGGCCAAGGTATACATTGCCAAGAAACGTAAGATTGGTGTCGGTGACAAGATGGCCGGTCGTCACGGTAACAAGGGTATTGTTTCCCGTGTGGTACGCCAGGAAGACATGCCGTTCCTTGCTGACGGTACTCCGGTAGACATCGTGCTGAATCCGTTGGGTGTGCCTTCACGTATGAACATCGGTCAGATATTCGAGGCCGTTCTCGGGCGTGCCGGAAAAAACCTGGGCGTGAAGTTTGCCACTCCTATCTTTGACGGTGCATCTTTGGACGATTTGAACGAATGGACCGATAAGGCCGGCTTGCCTCGCTACGGCAAGACAACGCTGTATGATGGTGGTACCGGTGAAGCATTCGAGCAGCAGGCTACGGTAGGTGTGACTTACATGCTGAAGCTCGGTCACATGGTTGAAGACAAGATGCACGCACGTTCCATCGGTCCGTACTCACTCATTACGCAACAGCCGTTGGGTGGTAAGGCACAGTTCGGTGGTCAGCGTTTTGGAGAAATGGAAGTTTGGGCACTCGAAGCGTTCGGTGCCGCACACATTCTGCAGGAAATCCTGACTATCAAGTCTGATGACGTTGTAGGACGTTCCAAGGCTTATGAAGCAATCGTGAAGGGTGAACCGATGCCTGCTCCGGGTATCCCCGAGTCACTGAACGTATTGCTGCACGAGTTGAGAGGTTTGGGCTTGAGCATCAACTTAGAATAATGGATAATTGATAATTGAGAGTGGATAATGCAAGTTACCATTCTCAATTATCGGTTTTCAGTTTTTCAATTTCAATTTTCCATTGTCAATTATCAATTAAATAAATTTATGGCTTTTAGAAAAGATAACAAGATAAAGAGTAATTTCTCGAAAATCTCTATCGGTTTGGCTTCTCCTGAGGAAATCCTTGAGAATTCGAGTGGTGAAGTTTTAAAGCCTGAAACCATCAACTATCGTACGTATAAGCCCGAACGCGACGGATTGTTCTGCGAGCGCATCTTTGGGCCTATCAAGGATTACGAGTGCCATTGCGGTAAGTACAAGCGTATCCGTTACAAAGGCATCGTCTGCGACCGTTGTGGTGTGGAAGTGACTGAAAAGAAAGTGCGCCGTGAGCGTATGGGACACATCCAGCTCGTTGTGCCCGTGGCTCACATCTGGTACTTCCGTTCACTTCCCAACAAAATCGGTTACTTGTTGGGCTTGCCCACCAAGAAGCTGGATGCCATTATCTATTACGAGCGTTATGTTGTCATTCAGCCGGGTGTACTGTCCGATGAAGTGGCACAGTATGACTTGCTTGAAGAAGGAGAATACCTGGACTTGCTGGAAAAGTTGCCGAAAGACAACCAGTTCCTCGAAGATTCAGATCCCAATAAGTTCATTGCCAAGATGGGCGCGGAAGCTATCTACGATTTGCTGTCACGCCTCGACCTTGACTCTTTGTCTTACGAACTGCGTAACCGTGCCGGAAGCGATGCTTCACAGCAACGCAAGACCGAAGCTCTGAAACGTCTTCAGGTAGTTGAGTCGTTCCGTGCATCACGCGGACGCAACAAGCCCGAGTGGATGATTGTACGCATTGTACCGGTTATTCCACCCGAACTTCGTCCGTTGGTCCCATTGGATGGCGGCCGTTTCGCAACTTCTGACTTGAATGACCTTTACCGTCGTGTCATCATCCGTAACAACCGTCTGAAGAGATTGATTGAAATCAAAGCTCCTGAAGTGATTTTGCGTAATGAAAAACGTATGTTGCAGGAAGCTGTCGACTCTCTGTTTGATAACTCCCGTAAATCGAGTGCAGTGAAGACCGACGCTAACCGTCCGTTGAAGTCACTTTCCGACAGTTTGAAGGGTAAGCAAGGACGTTTCCGTCAGAACTTGTTGGGTAAGCGTGTCGACTATTCCGCACGTTCTGTAATCGTTGTAGGTCCGGAGCTGAAGATGGGCGAATGCGGTATCCCTAAACTGATGGCAGCCGAGCTTTACAAGCCGTTCATCATTCGTAAGCTCATTGAGCGTGGTATCGTGAAGACGGTAAAGAGCGCCAAGAAGATTGTAGACCGCAAGGAACCCGTTATCTGGGACATTTTGGAACACGTGATGAAGGGGCATCCGGTGCTGTTGAACCGTGCCCCGACACTTCACCGTCTGGGTATCCAGGCATTCCAGCCTAAAATGATTGAAGGTAAGGCAATCCAGCTGCACCCGTTGGCATGTACGGCGTTCAATGCCGACTTCGACGGTGACCAGATGGCCGTGCACTTGCCGTTGAGCAACGAAGCGATTCTGGAAGCACAGATGCTAATGCTCCAGTCACACAATATATTGAACCCTGCCAACGGTGCTCCTATCACTGTGCCTGCTCAGGATATGGTACTTGGTCTGTACTATATTACGAAGCTGCGCAAGGGTGCCAAGGGTGAAGGCCTGACATTCTACGGTCCTGAGGAAGCGCTGATTGCCTACAATGAAGGTAAGTGCGACATCCATGCTCCGGTAAGCGTAATAGTGAAAGACGTTGACGAGAATGGTAACATTGTGGACAAGATGATGCACGATACCTCCGTGGGCCGTGTCATTGTCAACGAAATTGTTCCGGCAGAAGCAGGATATATCAATACGATTATCTCCAAGAAGTCACTCCGAGACATCATCAGTCACGTAATCAAGGTGTGTGGTGTTGCCAAGGCAGCCGACTTCCTCGACGGAATCAAGAACCTCGGTTATTACATGGCCTTCAAGGGTGGTTTGTCGTTCAACTTGGGCGATATCATTATCCCGGAAGAGAAGGAAGCATTAGTACAGAAAGGTTATGATGAAGTAGAGCAGGTAATCAATAACTATAACATGGGTTTCATCACGAACAACGAGCGTTACAACCAGGTAATCGATATCTGGACGCACGTGAACTCTGAGTTGTCCAACATCCTGATGAAAACCATTTCAAGCGACGACCAGGGTTTCAACTCTGTATACATGATGCTGGATTCCGGTGCCCGTGGTTCTAAGGAACAGATTCGTCAGCTCTCCGGTATGCGTGGTTTGATGGCGAAGCCCCAGAAAGCAGGTGCCGAAGGCGGTCAGATTATCGAAAACCCGATTCTTTCTAACTTTAAGGAAGGTCTGTCCGTGTTGGAGTACTTTATCTCTACCCACGGTGCCCGTAAGGGTCTTGCCGATACCGCTTTGAAGACGGCCGATGCCGGATACCTGACCCGTCGTCTGGTTGACGTATCGCATGATGTGATTATTAATGAAGAAGACTGCGGCACGCTCCGCGGATTGGTTTGTACGGCACTGAAGAACAATGATGAAACCATTGCCACTCTGTATGAACGTATCCTGGGTCGTGTATCCGTACATGATATTGTTCATCCTACAACTGGCGAACTGATTGTGGCCGGCGGTGAGGAAATTACCGAGGACATTGCACAACGCATTGAAGACTCTCCAATCGAGAGCGTTGAAATCCGTTCTGTATTGACCTGCGAATCCAAGAAAGGTGTTTGTGCCAAGTGTTACGGACGTAACCTGGCTTCCAGCCGTATGGTTCAGAAGGGCGAGGCAGTCGGCGTAATCGCTGCACAGTCTATCGGTGAGCCGGGTACACAGTTGACACTGCGTACATTCCATGCCGGTGGTACGGCAGCCAATATTGCTGCCAACGCAAGCATCGTGGCCAAGAATCCTGCCCGTCTGGAATTCGAAGAACTCCGTACGGTAGACGTTATCGACGAAGCAGGCGAACCGGCAAAGGTAGTGGTAGGCCGTTTGGCCGAAGTGCGTTTTGTGGATGTCAACACGGGTATTGTGCTTTCCACTCATAATGTACCCTACGGTTCTACGCTCTATGCAGCCGATGGTGAAATGGTAGAGAAAGGCAAGATGATTGCCCGTTGGGACCCGTTCAACGCGGTTATCATTACCGAAGCTACCGGTAAGATTGAATTTGAAGGCGTTATTGAAAACGTGACTTATAAGGTAGAGTCTGATGAATCTACCGGTTTGCGCGAAATCATCATCATTGAGTCTAAGGATAAGACGAAGGTGCCTACCGCACACATCATGACAGAAGACGGCGAACTGATCCGTACATACAACTTGCCAGTAGGTGGCCACGTAGTGGTTGAAGACGGTCAGAAGGTAAAGGCCGGTGAAGTTATCGTGAAGATTCCGCGTGCCGTAGGTAAAGCGGGTGATATCACGGGTGGTCTTCCCCGTGTCACTGAGTTGTTCGAGGCACGTAACCCGTCTAATCCCGCTGTGGTTTCAGAAATCGACGGTGAGGTTACCATGGGTAAGGTGAAACGCGGTAATCGCGAAATCATCGTTACTTCCAAGACCGGTGAAGTGAAGAAGTACCTCGTACCGTTGTCCAAGCAGATTCTGGTTCAGGAGAACGACTATGTACGCGCCGGTACTCCGTTGTCTGACGGTGCTATCACACCTGCGGACATCCTGGCTATCAAAGGTCCTACGGCCGTGCAGGAATATATTGTGAACGAGGTTCAGGACGTTTACCGTCTGCAGGGTGTGAAGATTAATGATAAGCACTTTGAAATCATCGTTCGTCAGATGATGCGCAAGGTGGAAATCGACGAGCCAGGTGATACCCGCTTCCTGGAACAGCAAGTTGTTGACAAGATGGAATTCATGGAAGAGAACGACCGTATCTGGGGAAAGAAGGTGGTAGTGGATGCTGGAGATTCCCAGAGTCTGCAGGCTGGCCAGATTGTGACGGCTCGCAAGCTGCGTGACGAGAACTCCATGTTGAAACGCCGCGACTTGAAACCCGTGGAAGTGCGCGACGCTGTACCTGCGACTTCTACTCAGATTCTTCAAGGTATCACCCGTGCTGCATTGCAGACTTCAAGCTTCATGTCGGCTGCTTCCTTCCAGGAAACGACGAAGGTACTGAACGAGGCTGCCATCAACGGAAAGGTGGACCGTCTGGAAGGTATGAAGGAGAACGTAATTTGCGGTCACCTGATTCCTGCCGGTACCGGACAACGCGAGTTCGAGAAGATTATCGTTGGCTCCAAAGAAGAGTACGACCGTATGCTTGCCAACAAGAAGACGGTACTTGATTATGCTGTAGACGAGAAAGTAGAGGGATAGCCTTACAACGTCAATATAATTCTATTAAATAGAGAGGGAATATCCTATAAGAAGGAGTATTCCCTCTCTGTTTTGTCTTTGCCTCTTCCTTCTGTACTGCAATGCTTCTGTATGTTTGTTACAGTGCTACTGCAAAACGGTTGCAGTGGCTTGCTCCTTTTTCAGAACGGATTATTATGTGTCTTTTTGAACTTAAATGTATATCATCCGAAAAAAAAGAGTACTTTTGGTCTATCTTTTAAGAACATTTTAAAAACAATTGTGCAACATGGAAAATCAAGAAAACAACAACGGTCAACTCCAGATAGAATTGAAGGAAGAAGTGGCGCAAGGTACATATGCCAATTTGGCTATTATAACTCATTCCAGTTCGGAATTTATTCTCGACTTTATCCGCGTGATGCCTGGAATGCCAAAGGCTGGCGTGCAATCGCGCATAGTTTTGGCACCCGAACATGCCAAGCGTTTGCTGCGTGCACTCGAAGAGAATATTGGGAAATATGAACGCGCTTTCGGACTGATTCGCATGCCGGACGAACAAACATTTCCGCCTCTTCCCAACATCAAGGGTGAAGCGTAAAATCAAAAAAAAACTTGTAGTGCATTGATTATTCAAAACTTATTAGTATCTTTGCAGCCCAAAAGTGTATAGCTACGAAATTAATATAACAATAATATATAATTAAAAACAATTAAAATGCCTACAATTCAGCAATTAGTAAGAAAAGGACGCGAAGTGCTGGTGGAGAAATCAAAGTCTCCAGCCTTGGACTCTTGTCCTCAAAGACGTGGCGTTTGCGTGAGAGTGTATACAACCACTCCGAAGAAGCCGAATTCAGCTATGCGTAAAGTAGCTCGTGTACGTTTGACCAATGGTAAAGAGGTGAACTCTTATATTCCGGGAGAAGGTCACAACTTGCAGGAACACTCTATCGTGTTGGTACGTGGTGGTCGTGTAAAAGACCTTCCGGGTGTGCGTTATCACATCGTACGTGGTACTTTGGATACTGCAGGTGTTGCAGGTCGTACACAAAGACGTTCCAAATACGGCGCAAAACGTCCGAAACCGGGTCAAGCAGCTCCTGCTAAGAAGAAATAATCTGGTGGCCTGATTCCCAAAATAGGAAAATTTAAAGTAATAACTTACGTTTTAGTTTGTTGGAAATGCTAAAGGTTGAGTAAATTCTCCGGAGGGAGAGTTGAAGAAGACAGAAGTAAACAACCAAGAACGAAAAACATTATTCTTTCAGACAAATGAGAAAAGCAAAACCAAAAAAACGCGTTATCCTTCCGGATCCCGTGTTCAATGATGTAAAAGTTTCCAAGTTCGTGAATCACTTGATGTACGATGGAAAGAAGAATACTTCTTATGAAATCTTCTATGCTGCGTTGGAAACAGTGAAGAACAAAATGCAGAACGAAGAGAAATCCGCTCTTGAAATTTGGAAAAAAGCTCTGGATAATGTGACTCCTCAGGTGGAAGTTAAATCTCGCCGTGTGGGTGGTGCTACTTTCCAAGTCCCTACAGAAATCCGTGCTGACCGTAAAGAGTCAATTTCAATGAAGAACTTGATTATCTTTGCACGTAAGCGTGGCGGTAAATCAATGGCTGATAAGTTGGCTGCTGAAATCATGGATGCTTTCAATGAACAGGGCGGCGCTTACAAACGTAAAGAAGATATGCACAGAATGGCAGAAGCTAACCGTGCGTTTGCTCATTTCAGATTCTAATACTATAAGAGACTAACCAATTAGAAGATTAAAAAACTTAAAGTAAGGGAATTAGAAAATGGCAAAGCATGATTTACATTTGACACGTAATATCGGTATCATGGCCCACATCGATGCCGGAAAGACAACGACCTCTGAACGTATTTTGTTTTACACGGGTTTGACCCATAAAATCGGTGAGGTACACGATGGTGCCGCTACAATGGACTGGATGGAGCAAGAGCAGGAGCGTGGTATCACTATCACTTCTGCCGCTACCACCACTCGTTGGAAATATGCCGGTAATACTTATAAAATCAATTTGATTGATACTCCGGGACACGTGGACTTTACTGCTGAGGTAGAACGCTCTTTACGTGTGTTGGACGGTGCTGTCGCTGCTTATTGTGCAGTTGGTGGCGTTGAACCGCAATCTGAAACAGTTTGGCGTCAAGCAGACAAGTACAATGTGCCACGTATCGGTTATGTTAATAAAATGGACCGTTCCGGTGCAGACTTCTTCGAAGTAGTTCGCCAAATGAAGGACGTTTTGGGTGCTAATCCATGTCCTATCGTTATCCCTATTGGCGCTGAAGAAACTTTCAAGGGGTTGGTTGACCTTATTAAAATGAAAGCTATCTATTGGCATGATGAGACAATGGGGGCTGACTATACGGTGGAGGAAATTCCTGCCAATTTAGTAGACGAAGCCAATGAATGGAGAGATAAGATGCTCGAAAAAGTAGCTGAGTTTGACGATGCCTTGATGGAGAAATATTTCGATGATCCTTCTACTATTACAGAAGAAGAGGTTTTGAGAGCTCTTCGTAACGCAACAGTACAGATGGCTGTTGTTCCGATGCTGTGTGGATCTTCATTCAAGAACAAAGGTGTACAGACTTTGCTTGACTATGTTTGTGCATTCTTGCCTTCTCCGTTGGATACTCCGAATATCATAGGAACTAATCCTGATACTGGTTTGGAGGAAGATCGTAAGCCGGATGATGATGAAAAAACATCTGCTTTGGCATTTAAGATTGCTACTGACCCGTATGTCGGTCGTCTGACTTTCTTCCGTGTTTATTCAGGAAAAATTGAAGCGGGTTCTTATATTTATAATTCCCGTTCAAGGAAGAAGGAGCGTGTATCCCGTCTGTTCCAGATGCACTCAAACAAGCAGAATCCGGTAGAAGTTATCGGTGCTGGTGATATTGGTGCTGGCGTAGGTTTCAAGGATATACATACTGGTGATACATTGTGTGACGAAACTGCACCGATTGTATTGGAGTCTATGGACTTCCCGGAACCGGTAATTGGTATCGCAGTTGAGCCTAAGACTCAGAAGGATATGGATAAACTGTCAAATGGCTTGGCTAAGCTGGCTGAAGAAGATCCGACGTTTACAGTTAAGACTGACGAACAGACTGGTCAGACAGTTATCTCTGGTATGGGTGAGCTTCACTTGGATATTATCATCGACCGTCTGAAACGTGAGTTCAAGGTTGAATGTAACCAAGGTAAGCCTC
>OHTZ01001390.1_pt1 | contig 11733 bp, 6 predicted proteins | sample 1579011 | NCBI WGS metagenome assembly OHTZ01 (sample SAMEA3879603, study PRJEB24766) | human gut metagenome | biome: human-associated habitat; feature: feces | place: USA | collected 1985/1987
TCGTGCCGGTATGGGAGGCCAAGCCCCCGTTTTGGACTTTGACATGGATGGGGATGCCGATTTTGCGGTACGGAACAATAAGGGCAACCTGATTCTTCATCGCGGAGGCCGCGACTTTGAGGCCCTCGATGCCAATCCGTTGCTGGTCGAGCACGGCTTTGCGGATTTGGACAATGACGGTTTTCCCGAGCTGGTGGATGCTACGGTCGGGTTTTATGTACCGTCCGAGTTTTATGTCAACAAGGGCAACAACACCAATTTTGAGAAAATGACCTTGGATGACGGAGACGGGAATTGGATACAGATAGAATTTTTATACGATGTCAATCGTGACGGCTTGCTCGACATCTTCTCCACACGTGGCAGGGTAGATGGGAAATGGAAAGATGCCTTTGCCCTGAACAACGGCGGTTTGGAATTCGACGTGCGTTATTCCCCTGAAAGTGAAGGTACAGTGGTTGCTTTCGAAGACATGGACGGCGACGGCGTGCCGGACAAGGTAGTGACTTACGGTAATGACGGAGTAGACAAGGATGTGATAGGCATTTGCTTCGGCAATAAGGATTACACGTTCGGCACCCTGGTCAAATTTGTATTTGAAAATGCTCACAGTAGCCGTTATACAGTAGAAGTGGTCAAAATAGCCGATTTCGACAACAACGGCTGCCCGGATATCTTGGTGTACTATGATTTCTACGAACAAAACGTGAGCAAGAAGGAATATGCCATACTGTATATGGAGCGCGACCGCTCGGGACGGATAGAAGTGCTGCACAATCAGGAGTTGGGATTTGTGGATGGCATGGCCGACGTGAACCATGACGGTGTTCCAGATTTTTATCATGCTGGGAATGACGGGGTAACGTTGCTCCGCACCGGCATCGAGAACACCGCTCCCGAAGCCCCGGCCCATGTGCGGGCCACCCAGGAAGGTCTCGGCATATTGTTGGAATGGGATGACGCCTACGACAAGGAAACCCCGGCCATGCAGATGCGCTACAATGTGAGCGTGAAGAAGAAAGGGGCAGAAGGCGAAGGTGCTTATATCATCTCACCGCTGAACGGCGGAAACGGCAAGGTAGCGGTCATTCCCGGGGCATATTACCAGAAAGCCACGCGTAAGATGATTCCCATCGAGCGGTTCGAGGCCGGACAGGAATATGAGGTGCAGGTACAGGCCATAGACCTCTGGGATGTCCATTCGCCCATGTCGGAGACCTATTCCTTTAAGGTGAGCGAGCAGTTCATCGCCGGACCTACGGTGACGGCACCGCGCAAGGCTGTGGCTTTGACGTATAATGTGCCCGATGCCGCTTTGCAAACCGCCGAGTGGGACTGGGACGGCGGGACGCTTCTCGGTCAGGAAGGGAAACGGTTTGAAGTGGCATGGAACGAGCCGGGGCTGAAAACCGTGACCGTCCGCACGGCAGATGGCGAAACGGCCACTAAGAACGTGATGGTGCGCGACATCGACCTTTCGTTCGACTTCCCCACCGAAGGACTGGCCGGGACGGAGATTACCTTCACGCTTCCCGAAGCCTTTGCGCAGGCTTCCCGCGAGGACATCGATGTGAAGCTGTCGGACGAACGTATCGAGATGCTGCTCCGCGTAGGGAGCCGGGAAGCCAAGGCGGTGTTCCCCGATGCCGGTGATTATTCCTTCCGCTTGTCGGTGCTCGATTCCGTGTGCGGCGTGGTGGAATCGGAAGAGAAGCGCATCCGCATCGTGGGCGAAGTGCCTGTGCCCGTTATCCGTTTGGTAGGCATCGATGCGGCTACCGGCAAGAACAAAGTGACGTGGGACATGCCCGGCATGCCGGATTTCGTCACCACCGTGAATATATATAAGGAGAACGGACGCTACAATGCCTTTGACTGTATTGCGCAGGTGGCTCCCGAGGCGGGCGAGTTCGTAGACACGTCCTCCAATCCCTCTGTCTCGTCCGACCGCTATTGCATCAAGTTGGGCACGACGTTCGGTGTGGAAAGTCCGGCCAGCCGTGTGCACAGCGGTACGCACCTGATGCTGAACAAAGGAGTGGACGGTGCCGTCAACCTGATATGGAACGCCTACGAGGGTGGCATTGTGGACAGTTACCGCGTCTTGCGCGGAACGTCTGCCGACCGTCTGGAACTGTTGGCCGAGGTGTCGGGTGCCCATACGGCCTACACCGACCTGAACGCCGGGGACGGGACGTATTTCTACGCCTTGGAGTATGACGAGACCTATTCCGACGAATGGCAACCGATGACGAGGACATCCAAGGAAAGGGCGTCCGGAAGCGGTCGCTCCAATGTGGTATGCACGGACGGGGCATGGACAGTGGTACCTGCCGAACAGTTGAACGTGCTGGCCATAGAGAAGGAACTCGTGCTGACACCTTCTCAACCCACGTTGCATTTGCAGGCCGAAATCCTGCCGGCCATGGCGGACATCCGTACGGTGAACTGGCAGATTCTGGAAGGCAGCGAACTGGCCTCGCTGACTCAAAACGGCGTGTTGACGGCTCAGGGAAAGGAGAACGGTGAAATCGTGGTATGCGCCACGACCGTGGACGGAACGGACATCGAGGCCCGTGTGACCGTCGTGAAAAAGGATTTCGGCATCCTGCCGCAGTCGGTCACAGTGACCACGGTGGAAGGTACGACGCAGTTGACTCCCCTCACCGGGCGGTTGCACTTGCAGGCATCCGTGCAACCCGCGAATGCCTCCCAACTCGTAGCATGGAGCGTGGTACAGGGAGCCGGTCTGGCCACTTTGGATGAAGACGGTGTCCTGACCCCGACCGAAACGGGCAACGGAGATATCGTGGTGCGTGCCACCTCTTTGGAGGACTCTTCCGTGTACGGCGAGTTGGCCCTCCATAAGGAAGGTTTCTCCGGCGATGGAGTAGAGGGAGTGAATGCCGGACAGATGTCGGTGCGCCGCGTCGGCGACGACCTGTGGATTGAAGGGCTGCCCGAGGACGGCGAATGCGGTTTAAGCATCGTGGACCCCTCCGGACGCGTGCTTTCCACGGAATACCGGCGCGAGGGACGTTCGGGCAGAATCTCTTTGGCGCGTCTGGCTTCCGGCACCTATCTGCTCCGGGTAGTTACCGGTGAAGGCAAACAAGCGTTCCGTTTCTTCAAGTAGGCCGGAACGTACATCATAAGGAAACGCCCCGGGCATTCGGTTGTGGCCGTAATGTCCGGGGCGTTTGGTGCTTTTTAGAGTCCAAGAAGGTGGGTTTGTAAATATAGTGTACTTCTAAAAAGGTTGGCTTTCATCGGCGGATTTTTCTGCGCCAAATGATTTTTCAATCTCAGGCAAGCGATTTTTCGTTCTGCGCCAAATGATTTTCGTTTCTCTTGAAGGTGAAAAACCGATAAGATGAACACGTGGAAATGAAATGCCGGGAGTGGAATGCCTTCTTTTAGAATACTGGTTTATTTTATTGTGTGATAAGTGTTTATGCAGGAGTGGAATAAAGCGGACAGTTCTTTTCTTCCGAAAGGTGAAGGCGGTACATCGCGTTTGTAAAGCGCGGAAAACGGGATGCGCAGGATGTCATATTTATCGAAAAAATACCATAATGGCATTTTTCTTTTGGCCGGATGAAAAATAAGTCCTACCTTTGCAGCCGAAATAATATTCGTAATGTTTTGTAATCCTCATCGGAGGGCAACAATGAAATGCCGGATAAGATGACTGGGTAAAACCAATCAACTTATCCGGCATTTTATGTATGGTAAAATAAAAAAGACGTAGAAATGAAAGAATTGGATTTGACACAAGGGAGCGTGCCGAAGGTTCTGCTACATTTTGCAGTCCCGTTTTTATTGGCCAATGTGCTTCAGGCACTCTACGGAGGAGCCGACTTGTTTGTGGTGGGGCAGTATGACGATGCTGCGAGTGTGGCCGCCGTGGCTATCGGAAGTCAGGTGATGCAGACTGTGACGGGCGTCATCCTCGGGCTTACTACGGGGACGACCGTGTTGATTGCTATCGCCACGGGAGCGAAAGATTACCGGAAAACGGCCTCCATTATCGGAACCTCTATCGGGCTGTTTGCCGCAGTCGGTGCGGTACTGACGTTTCTGATGGTGGCTTTTCATAGCCGGACGGTACAACTGATGCACACTCCGCCCGAGGCGTTGGCCGATACGGAAGCCTATCTGTGGATTTGTTCGTTGGGCATTCCTTTTATAATAGGATATAATGTCGTGTGCGGTATTTTGCGCGGACTGGGAGATTCGCGCACGCCGCTCTATTTCGTGGCGTTGGCTTGTGCGTTGAACATCGTGCTGGATTTCATTCTGGTGGGTGGCTGCCATCTTCGGGCGGCGGGAGCGGCCATAGCCACGGTCGCTTCGCAAGGGGTAAGCTTTGCTACGGCCTTGTGGTATCTGTACCGGAAAGGTTTCCATTTTGAGTTTACGCGTCGAGATATCCGTCTGGACGGACAGCTTTGCAGGCGCGTGCTGCTGCTGGGAGCACCTATCGCGTTGCAGGATTTGTTGGTCAATTTTTCCTTTTTGCTGATTACGGTCATTGTCAACGGTATGGGCGTGGTGGCTTCGGCGGCTTTGGGAGTCGTAGAGAAGCTGATAGTCTTTGCCATGTTGCCGCCGATGGCCATATCGTCGGCCGTGGCGGCCATGACGGCACAAAACTACGGTGCCGGGCTGCGTGTGCGCATGAACCGTTGCCTGTATGCAGGCATCGGCATGGCGTTGGTCTTCGGCGTTTCGGTGTGCCTCTATTCACAATTCCTGCCGGACACGCTGACGGGCATCTTCACCCGCGACAGCGAGGTGGTGCAGATGGCTTCCGGCTATCTGCGGGGATACAGCATAGATTGCATCATAGTGAGTTTCGTGTTCTGCATCAATGCCTATTTCAGCGGGCAGGGCAATTCCGTGTTCCCCATGGTGCACAGCGTGATTTCCACCTTCCTCTTCCGCATACCTTTGTCTTACGGCTTCAGTCTGGTGAGTTCTTCTTCTTTGTTTCTCATGGGGTTTGCTCCTCCGTTGTCCACTTTGGTTTCGCTGATGATATGCATCGGGTATATGAGATACAAGAGAAAAAAGGAAATTATTCCGGTTTATGCGTAAGAAAGCTGTTAAAAACAGATGAGGGGAAAACGTATTTCCCATAAAATATCTAATTTTGCAGCGTAAATAAAAAATGTAAGTATGAATTTGTCTGAACTGATACAGAAACGGCAAAGTGACCGGAAATACGAGTCGCGCCCTGTCAGCCGTGAAATGGTGATGAAATGTCTGGAAGCTGCACGGCTTGCTCCTTCGGCTTGTAATTCACAACCGTGGAAATTTGTTGTCGTGGACGATGTGGCGTTGTTGCCGCAAATGGGAGCGGCGGCTGCCGGGATGGGGATGAACGGGTTTGCCCGTGAGGTGCCCGTCATCGTAGCTGTGGTGCTGGAGAAAATGAACTTGACGGCCCGTATCGGTAGTGTCATCAAAGACAAGGAATACTCTTTGCTCGACGTAGGCATCGCCGTGGAGCATTTTTGTTTGCAGGCGGCCGAGTTGGGTTTGGGGACTTGTATCATGGGCTGGTTCGACGAAAAGAAAGTGAAAAAGCTGCTCGGCATCAAAGGAAAGCGCGTACCTCTGCTCATCTCGCTGGGCTATCCGGCGGGGGAGACCCGCAAGAAAGCGCGCAAGTCGTTGGAGGAGATGAGTAGTTGGAACCAATATTAATACGGGAATCATGGATAATAAAAAAGTGAAAGGCTATGCCTATGGTGTCATAGCGTCGGTAAGTTACGGGCTGAATCCGTTGTTTGCCCTTCCGCTTTATGCTTCGGGCATCAGGGTGGATTCCGTGTTGTTCTACCGTTATGTGTTTGCCTTGCTGTTCCTGGCCGTGATGATGAAGATGAGCGGACAGTCGTTTGCCCTGAAACGGAATGAGATACTTCCGGTGGCGGTCATGGGATTGCTGTTCTCCTTCTCGTCGTTGTTCCTGTTCCAGAGTTTCAACTACATGGATGCAGGCATCGCTTCTACCATTTTGTTCATGTATCCCGTGCTGGTGGCGGTGATTATGGCCGTGTTCTTCAAAGAAAGGTTGAGCGTGGTGAAAATAGCATCCATTGCCACGGCTTTTGTAGGTATTTCCATGCTTTATAAAGGCGAAGGCGGTGCCACGCTGAGCATGACGGGCGTGTGTCTGGTGCTGATGTCCTCGTTGACCTATGCGCTGTATATCGTGGGCGTGAACCGTTCTTCCTTAAAAGAGATGCCGGGATTGAAACTCACGTTTTATGCCATTTTGTTCGGTTCGTTGGTCTATATCGTCCGTCTGCGCGGAGGGATGGATTTGCAGTGGCTTACGGAAGGGACGCAATGGATGAACGCGTTGGGACTGGCTTTGTTCCCGTCCCTGATATCCATGGTGACCATCGCGAAAGCCATCCGGAACATCGGTGCCACGCCGGCTGCCATTCTCGGGGCGTTGGAGCCGCTTACGGCGTTGTTCGTAGGTGTCATGGTGTTCCACGAGAGGCTTACGGGCGGCAATGTGGTCGGCATCTTGCTGATTCTTTTTGCCGTGACGCTGATTGTAGTCGGGCCGCGCGGATGGTTGCGGTTCAAGGCCGTGTGGCATAAGCGGACGGCTGGATAAAGCTCTTGTCGGCTTGTATGGAAAACAGCAAAGGGACTGTCCCGGGATTGGCCGGTGACAGTCCCTTTGCTGTCTGGGGGAGGAGGTTAACGCTTTTGTATGTCTTTCCCTGAAGCGGATACTTGCACGGGATTCCCCGAATAGGCGATGCTCCCTCCGCCGCTTGTGTGGGCATCCAGCGATTCCGAGGCGTGGCCACGAAATGTCGCCTGCCGAAGAGGCATTGGCATCCACATGCCGGGCTTCCATATTGCCGGCATCGATGTCGCCGCTGCTCGAGGCTGTATATTTGGCTTGTTCACATTTACCCTGCAGACGAAGGTCTCCGCTGGAGGTGGCTGTGGCTATCAAATGCGTGCACTCCAACCCTTTGATGTGCAAATCCCCGCTACTGTTGCATTGCAAGTCGGCCTGTTGGCATTTTGAACCACCGAAATAGATGTCGCCGCTGCTGTTGGAGGCCGCAGTGAGGAGGCCGCAGGAAACGGACTTGCCTGATATGTCACCGCTGCTGTTGGATGTGGCATGCAGGTCTTTGCAACTGATGTCTTGGCACGAGATGTCACCGCTACTGCCTGCCGTGAGACGGAGGGTACCTTTTACGTGCAGTCCGTCCTTTACGAAAATGTCCCCGGAACTGGAGGCAGACAAACTGCCGACCGGGCGTGCCTTGACATGTACTTCCTTTATCCCTTTGGTTTTTGTGGGGTCTTTGGGCTTTTTCATGCCTACGACCAATGTCCCGTGGGCATCCACTTGTACACTGATGTAAGGCAGGACGGCCTTGCTCGCACGGATTTCCACGGACGTTTCATCGTCAGATGGGATATAAACCACATCGACAGACGACGTGGCTGATATGGCGTTGAAGTCGCCGACGGTCACTTTCTGGGTCTGTATGTCTTTGGGGCTTGCCCCGGTTTCCCCGTCACAAAGGGATTGGGCAGGGCTCTTTGTGCAACTACAGTAGGCAATGGCTGAGACGAGAAGAAGAAAAATCTGTTTTTTCATACTTTTTATTTTATAGGATTAATGTGGTCTCTTCCCGAAGGTGTCTTGCAAACGATGCGCGGACGTCCTTTGTAGGATATGCTGCCCGTGCCGTTCACCTCTCCCTCTATCTTGCGGGTGGCATGGCAACTGACCGTCCCTTCGCCGGTCACCGTGGCTGTGGCATCCATGGCTTGCAGCCCTTCGGCTTCGATGCTTCCGCGCGACGCATTGGCCAGTGCGGCCTTTGTGCAACTGCCCGTGAGGGTGACGGTTCCGGAGGAAGAGGATTGTGCCGCAACGTCGGTAGCCGTTATCTCCTTGGCGTTGATGCTGCTTCCCCCTTCGGCTTGCGCATTCAGGAGGCGGCAAGTGATACCGCCGGTCAGGTCGATGGAAGCATTTGCTTTTGCATGTAGTGTCATGTCGCGGCACGTGAACTGCTGGTCGGCATGGAAAATTTTGTCGGACGTGGCGGAAATGTACAGATCCCGGCAAGTGATGGGGCCGCATATTACCGGACCATCGGCTGTGACGCGAACGTCGCCGTCACTATATGCCCCGTCTTTTAGGATAAGCGTGCCGGTTCCTTTATTGTGGAACGTGTCCATGGGAGGAGCTTTCAGTTCGATGCTGAACGGGGTATCCGAAGAGATGTCGGCGAAATGTTTCATGTTGACAAGGAGTGTTCCATTCTTGTTGACGTAGACTTCCAAAAATGGCAATACGTTCTCCGGCGCATTGAGTTCTATGTCTTTTTCACCGGGAGTGGGGGTATAGATGATGTCGAGGGAAGCCGACGTGACAAGAGTGTTCAGACTGTCCACCGAAATTTTCCGGCTATCGTAATTCTTTCCTGCCGTGAGTGCCACGGTCTTGACTTCCCTGACCTCCGTCACTTCGTACACACCGGCGTATCCGGCGGCAAAACCCTCATGGCTTTTTCCCATATTCCGGATTTGCAGTTCGGCATAGGCCGGGTAGCCGTTCCGGGTTCCTTGGGTGGCGTTGTCGTAAGTGGGCAGGAGTTTCTCGGTCAAGTCCTTGATCCAATACACCATTGTGTCACCGCAAGAGGTGAAAGTGCGTACTTCGTGTCCTATGACCAATTCTCCCCGGACTGTTTGTAGGGGAATATCCGTGAGGACGATACTTTCCGGATCGAAGAGAGGCTGCTCTTGTCCTATTTCCACGAAGATGGCTTTGTCCGGGTGGCTGTCGTGGATTTCAAAATACCTCCGTCCGCTGTTGCCCGTGCCCCAACCGTTACAAGTGGAGGGGATGGCCTCTTTCGCTTCTATGGCGGTTTCGAACCGGTCGGCATAGTCGCCGGTAGGCAGGAGGATGTAGCGGGTCACTCCCTTGCGGTCACAATCCACTTCCTTGAACTTGCAGGTTTCTTCGCTGTTCCATCCCGGGCTTTTTTCCAACTGGTCCAGTACGTCGTCGATGTCGCCGTCTTCGATATGGAAGATTTTGATGACGGGACGGCCGTCGGAGCGGGAGCGGCCTGTATGTTTGACGACTGCCCCTTCGAGCAGTCCGTCCGTGACGACACAAGTCTGGCTGTCGCGTTGTGCCCAGAATTGCAGTCCCGCACCGGATACGATTTCCCATTTGAATCCTTGGCGCGCTTTTTGCGTCGGCTGTTCCGGGAAGACGGGATACTTGCCGTCGCGGTCGCCAAAACAGGCTGTGAGTAGGATAAGATAGAGTCCTGCGGTAATTTTAAACAAAGAGCTTTTCATTGGGTGTAGGGTTGAGGTTTATAAATAAACGAAGGAGTATTCTTGCCGGAACCGGATGGTCCGGAAAGAAATACTCCATGTCGTATGGTTATCGGATGAATAACAGTTCGCGGTATTTCGGAAGCGGCCACATCTCGTCGTCCACGATGAGTTCGAGTTTGTCTACGTGGTAGCGTATGCTTTCCAACATGGGAGCCACCGTGTCGTGGTAGGCAATGGCTTTCTCGCGTACGTTTTCAATGCGGTTGGCCACCTTCCGGTTTTCCACCAGCCGGTCTGCATTTTCGGCAATGAAACTCGTGTGTTCCGAAATCTTTTCTATCAGTTCCAGGTTCTTGGCATTCAGTCGAGCCGCGGTCTCAGCAGGGAAAACCTCCTGTACTTTGTGCACGTTGTCTATCAAGGCACTTTGGTAGCGTGTGGCCACGGGAATGATGTGATTCATGCACATGTCGCCGAAGATGCGTGCTTCCACTTGTACCTTTTTGGTATAGGTTTCCCATTTGATTTCGTTGCGTGCCTCGATTTCATTGCGTGTGAACACATGGGTCGTCTCGAACATTTTCACGCTGCTTTCGTCCAAATAACGGTCGAAGATAAGGGGACAACTGCGTTCCGTATCCAGTCCGCGGCGTCGGGCTTCTTCCTGCCATTCTTCGGAATAGCCGTTACCGTCGAAATGGATGGGCTTGCACGTCTTGATGTCCTCGCGTACCACTTGCAGGATGGCTTTGGTCTTGTCTACGCCGTTTGCTATCAAAGCGTCCACCCGCGTCTTGAAGTCGATAAGGGCTTCGGCCATAGCCGCGTTCAGGGCTATCATGGCGGCGGCGCAGTTGGCTTGTGAACCGATGGCGCGGAACTCGAACCGGTTGCCTGTGAAAGCGAAGGGAGACGTACGGTTGCGGTCGGTGTTGTCGAACAGCAGTTCCGGAATTTGCGGGATGTCGAGCTTCATGCCGTGTTTGCTGGCTACGTCTATCAGTTCGTCGTCCGTAGAATGTTCCAAATGTTCAAGTATGTCGCTCAGTTGCTGACCGAGGAACGAGGAAATGATGGTCGGCGGAGCCTCATGCCCTCCCAAGCGGTGGGCGTTGGTGGCACTCATGATGGAGGCTTTGAGCAACCCGTTATGGCGATAGACTGCCATGAGCGTTTCCACGATAAAGGTGACGAAACGCAGATTGTCGGTCGGCGTTTTGCCCGGCCCGTGCAGCAGGATTCCGGTATCGGTAGCCAGTGACCAGTTGTTGTGTTTGCCTGACCCGTTGATACCGGCGAACGGTTTTTCGTGCAGCAAACAACGGAATCCGTGTTTACGGGCTATTTTCTTCATCAGCGACATGAGCAGCATGTTGTGGTCCACTGCCAGGTTGGTCTCTTCATAGATGGGAGCCAGCTCGAACTGGTTCGGAGCCACTTCATTGTGGCGCGTCTTGCAAGGGATGCCCAGTTCCAAGGCCTGTATTTCCAAGTCTTTCATAAATTCGGCCACCCGCTCGGGGATAGAACCGAAGTAATGGTCGTCCATTTGCTGGTTCTTGGCCGATTCGTGCCCCATCAGCGTGCGTCCGGTCATGAGCAAGTCGGGGCGCGTGGCGTAGAGTCCTTCGTCCACCAAGAAATATTCCTGCTCCCAACCCAGATTGGAAATGACTTTTTTCACGTCCGGATAGAAGTAGCGGCATACGTCGGTGGCCGCTTTGTCTACGGCGTGGATGGCCTTTTTCAGGGGAGCCTTGTAGTCGAGCGCCTCGCCGGTATAAGAGATGAAAATCGTGGGAATCATCAGGGTGTCGCCGAGAACGAAGACGGGCGAAGCGGTGTCCCAGGCAGAATAGCCGCGCGCTTCGAACGTGGAGCGGATACCCCCGTTGGGGAACGAAGAGGCATCGGTTTCCTGCTGGATGAGCTGCTTGCCGGAAAATTCTTCCACCATGCCGCCTTTGCCGTCGTGTTCCACAAAAGCATCATGTTTCTCGGCCGTGCCTTCGGTGAGCGGTTGGAACCAGTGTGTACAGTGGGTCACGCCCAACTCCATGGCCCATTTCTTCATACCGGCAGCCACGACATCGGCCGTTTGCAGGTCGAGCGACGCACCGTTGTCTATCACATCGCACATCTTTTTATATACGTCGGCCGGGAGATATTTGAACATCTTCTGGCGGGTAAATACATATTTGCCGAAGAATTCGGACGGTCTTTCGGCCGGGGCCGGAACTTCTACGGCTTTCTTCTTGAAAGCTTCGCCTACAACTTCAAATCTTAGTGAGGATGACATATACCTTTTTGTATTATGGGTTATTTAAATGTTTAATCAATAAAACGGCGGGTGAGCGGAGCGAACTCTTCGAT
>OHTZ01001403.1_pt1 | contig 11688 bp, 11 predicted proteins | sample 1579011 | NCBI WGS metagenome assembly OHTZ01 (sample SAMEA3879603, study PRJEB24766) | human gut metagenome | biome: human-associated habitat; feature: feces | place: USA | collected 1985/1987
GTTCCAACGGCGTGCCCGAGGAGTACATCACCGGCACCAAGCCCGACCGTGAGCGTTTCCAGAAGTTTGCCGAGGCTCTGCCCATGTGCGTTGGCAACCCCATGTACCACTGGTGCCACCTGGAGCTGCGCAAGTACTTCGGCTATCAGGGTGTGCTGAACGGCGATACCGCTGAGGAAGTCTGGAACCTGTGCAACGACAAGCTGCAGCACGACGACAGCATGACTGTCCGCGGCCTGATCAAGCAGTCCAATGTTGCTTTCATCGGCACCACCGACGACCCCATCGATGATCTGGCATGGCACAAGAAGATCAAGGAAGATCCTTCCATCAAGTTCACCGTTGCTCCCTCCTTCCGCCCCGACAAGGCCATCAACATCCAGAAGCCCGGCTTCGCGGAGTACATGGGCAAGCTGGCTCAGGCCGTTGGCAAGGAAAAGCTGGAGTGCATCAACTGCGTCACCGACGCTCTGACCCAGCGCATCGAGTTCTTTGCCGAGATGGGCTGCCGCGCATCTGACCACGGCCTGGACTATGTGCCCTACCGTGAGGCCACCAAGGAAGAGGTCAACGCCATCTACCAGAAGGCTATGGCCGGTGAGGCTGTGACCGCTGAAGAGGCTGAGAAGTACCAGACCTACATCCTGATCCACCTGGGCAAGCAGTACCACCGCCTGAACATCGCCATGCAGCTGCACTACAACTGCCTGCGCGGTGTCAACCGTAAGATGAACGCCCTGCTGGGACCCGATACCGGTTTCGACATGATCAACACTGCCAAGTGCGGCGGCGAGATCGCTGCTCTGCTGAGTGCCCTGAACGACACCGATGAGTGCCCCAAGGTCATCATCTACAGCCTGAACCCCGCTGACAACGAGCAGATCGGCACCATTCTGGGCTGCTTCCAGAATGATGAGATCCCCGGCAAGATCCAGCACGGCTCCGGCTGGTGGTTCAACGACCAGAAGATCGGCATGGAGAACCAGATGAAGAGCCTGGCAAACCTGGGCCTGCTGGGTAACTTTGTTGGTATGCTGACCGACAGCCGCAGCTTCCTGAGCTACACCCGCCACGACTACTTCCGCCGCATCCTGTGCAACCTGATCGGCCAGTGGGTCGAGGATGGCGAGTATCCCAACGATGAGAAGGCTCTGGAGAAGATCGTCAAGGGCATCTGCTTCGACAACGCAAAGCGTTACTTCGCTCTGTAAGCAGCGCCTCTGCATCCCCTTTCCATAACTTGTAAAAGCGCTCTGCCAGTTTGCCCCGGCAGGGCGCTTTTTTCTTGTGCAGCCGTATTCACAAAAATGTAACTTGCATTCTGCCGTCAAATCGGGTAGGATAACGTTGAATCAAAACCGAAGGGGAACGTGAAGATGCTGAAACGTTTTGTAAAGCGACTGCTCAGCTGCCTGCTGCTGGCGGCGCTGTTTGTATTGGTGGTCATTGGCGGAACACTGGGCGTGCAGGGCTGGCGGCTCTACCGCGCCACAGCGGCGCAAAAGCCCATTGCCGGCCTCTATGATGAGATCAGCTCCCGTCCCGGCTTTGCCAGCTGTGACCAGCTGCCCCAGACCTATATCGATGCGGTCATTTCCGTGGAGGACAGCCGGTTTGAAAGGCACCACGGCATCGACCCGGCGGCCATTGTCCGGGCGCTCTGGGCCGACCTGCGCACCCGCTCTCTGGCCGAAGGCGGCAGCACCCTGACCCAGCAGCTGGCCAAGAACGAGCTGTTCACCCAGGAAAAGCAGATGGCCCGCAAGGCAGCGGAGATGTTTGCCGCCAGGGACATCGAGGATTACTACTCCAAGCAGCAGATCTTTGAGATGTACGCAGGCAGCTGCTACTTCGGCAACCAGTGGTCCGGCGTGGCGCAGGCTGCGCAGGGCTACTTTGGCAAACCCACCCGGGAGTTGACCCGCGCCGAGTGTGTGGTACTGGCCGGCCTGCCCAATGCGCCTTCGGTCTACGCCGCCAACGGGGAGCTGGCCCGCAGGCGCGCGCTCGTGGTGGTGGAGCGGATGGAGCGCGCCAAAAAGCTGACCCACACCCAGGCACTGGAGCTCCGGGACGAAGTCAGTGCCCTGCCCCTTTGGTGAGAAAAAACAGAATTTATCCGGGTTTTCCATAAAATAATGCTAACACCGGAGGCGGCTGCCGTGGTATCTTAATAGCAGATCAAACCCGGAGGGAGCATGTAAAACCTATGGAAGAAACCAAAAAGGGTTCCGGCACCACCGACCTCACGGTGGGCAGGCCGCTGACCCAGATTTTGAAATTCGCCCTGCCACTGGTGCTGGGCACCCTGTTCCAGCAGCTGTACAGCTTTGCGGACACTGTCATTGTGGGGCGGTGCCTGGGCACCGATGCACTGGGCGCGGTGGGTACCACCTACTCGCTGAATTTTCTCATTTTAGGCTTTGTGCTGGGTTCCTGCACGGGCTTTGGCATCCCGGTGGCCCAGAGCTTTGGTGCAAGGGACAGCGAGGATATGCACAAGTATCTGTTCAACGGCGCGGTCCTCTGCGTGGCCTTGAGCGTGGTGTTCACCATCGTCACCACCCTCACTGCTGCCCCGCTGCTGCAGCTCATCCACACACCGGCCGAGCTGTTCCCGGACGCGGTGGCCTACATCCGCATCATCTTCCTCGGCATTCCGGCCACGGTGCTGTTCAACTACACCTCCACCGTCCTGAACAGTCTGGGCGATTCCCAGCACCCATTCTATTTCCTGCTAATCTCCAGTTTCCTGAACATCGGGCTGGACTGGCTGTTCATCGTACCGCTGGGTATGGGCGTGGAGGGCGCAGCCATCGCCACCGTTGTCAGCCAGCTGTTCAGCGGCCTGCTTTGCACCTGGTGGTTCTTCACCCGGGTGGAGGGCATCCATTTCACCCGGGAAAACTGTGTCCTCTCGGCGGGGCACTGCGGGCGGCTGGCCTATATCGGCCTTCCGATGGGCTTTGAGTATTCCGTTTCTGCCATCGGTGCCTTCATCATGCAGGATGCCATCAACCTGCTGGGCAGCACCGCCGTGGCCGCCCAGACCGCCGGTGAGAAGATCCGCCAGATGTTCACCGTGCCCATGGCAAGCGTGGGCACGGCTATGGCAACTTATGTCGGCCAGAACCACGGTGCCCACCGCACTGACCGCGTCAGGCAGGGCATCCGGGATGGCTGCATCCTCCAGCTGTGCTACTGCGCGGCTGCCTGGGTGGTGCTCTTCTTCGTCAAGGGCTGGGCCGTGGGCCTTGTTCTGGGCGATGCCGACCCTGCCGTGACTTCCGGTGCTGTGGAATACCTGACCGTGATCAGCGTGCTGTTCTGCATCAACGGCCTGCTGATGGTCTTCCGCAACACCCTGCAGGGTCTGGGATACAGTGTGCAGGCCGTTATCTCCGGTGTGGGCGAGCTCATCGGCCGCGCGCTCTGCGGCTGGCTGGCCGTTCATAGTCTGGGCTACTTCGGCATCTGCATTGCCAACCCCATTGCCTGGGGTCTGGCACTGCTCTACTGTGTGTTCATGGTGACCAGAGTCCTGAAAAAAGAGAACGCATAAAAATACCCCTCTCCGTCCGTGCGGCCGCACGGACGGAGAGGGGCTTTGCTATTTTACGATCAATCGATAAGGCTTACGAACACCGGGCAGAGCACTGCGGTCAGCACACCGGCCACGGCGATGGACAGGCCGCTCATGGCACCTTCCACCTCACCCATCTGCAGGGCCTTGCTGGTGCCCACGGCATGGGCTGCCGTGCCGATGCCCACGCCCTTGGCGATGGGGTCGGTGATGTGGAACAGCTTGCACACGGTCTCGGCCAGCAGTGCACCCACGATGCCGGTGACGATGACGATGGCACCGGTCAGGGCGGCAATGCCGCCCAGCTCAGCTGCCACGTCCATGCTGATGGCGGTGGTCACGGACTTCGGCAGCAGAGTAGCGTACTGCTCCTGGGTCAGGTCCATTGCCAGCGCCAGCGCAAAGGCGCTGCCCAGACTGACCAGTGTGCCCACCGAGATGCCCGCGATGATGGCGGGCGCGTTCTTTTTGAGCAGATCCAGCTTTTCATACAGCGGGATGGCCAGCGCCACCGTAGCGGGCAGCAGCAGATAGCTTACCGGCGCAGCGCTGGTTTTGTAGTCCCCATAGGGGATATTGCACACCGACAGAAAAACAATGACGAAAATACTGCCCAGCAGCAGCGGGTTAAAGATGGCCTTGCCGGTCACCCGGTTGATGAGCACACCCAGCCCAAAGGCTGCCAGCGTAAGCAGCACGCCCCACGCCACCGAGCCGGTCAGAAAATCGTTCAGCAGCTCAGTCATGGTCGGCCTCCTCTTTTTTATTGCGGGCGGTCAGCGCCTGCGTGGTGCGGCCTGCCGCCGCCATCACCAGCACCGTCACCGGCAGAATGGCGATCAGGATGGGCAGCAGCAGCTGTCCCATCTCTGCCCACAGCTCCATGATGCCCGCAGCGGCGGGCACGAACAGCAGCGGAAAAATACCGGTCAGGTAGGTGCCGGTCTCCTTGACCTGCTCCAGCTTTACGATGCCGGTGGTCAGGGCTGCCAGCAGCAGCACCAGACCGTACACACTGGCAGGCACCGGCAGCGGCAGCACCGCGTGCAGCACCTCGCCCAGAAAACAGAACGCAAGAATGCGCCCGAACTGAAAAATATACTTCGTGTCAGAACTCCCCTTTCTGGTCTTATGGTCTTATAACGAACAGACAACGGGCTTTTGCCCGGAATTTTCTGTCTCACACAAAGTAAAAGTATACCGCGGACTGCCCGCTCCATCAACCGTGAATCTTGCCAAGAAGTTCTGCACCTTTTGCGCAGAACTGTGCAAAAAAGGCGCACCGGTGCAGTTCCGGTGCGCAAGGTTCAGATCACATAATCGTTGCCGGCCTGATCCGGCAGGGCAAGATCTGCCAGCGTGATCTTGCCGAAATAGTCCGAGATCAGATCGTTGAGCCCCTTCCACATCTCGTAGGTGCGGCAGTTGGCCATCCGGGCGCAGGCAGAGGCACCGGGGGTCAGGCAGCTTACCGGGGCAAGACTGCCCTCGGTGAGCATCAGGATCTCGCTTACGGTGTACTGATCCGGGCTGCGGGTCAGCCGGTAGCCGCCGCCCTTGCCGCGCAGCCCCTCCAGAAAGCCGTTTTGCACCAGCACCTTGAGGATGTTCTCCAGATACTTTTCCGAGATCTCCTGCCGGGCGGCAACTTCCTTTAAGGGAACATATTTTTCAGACTGATGCTCCGCGAGGTCGATCATCACCCGCAGCGCATAGCGTCCTTTGGTCGAAACGATCATGATCCGTACTTCCTTCCGGTTAAATTTTATTATAACCCATTATACAACAGGGTAAGTCACTTTTCAATCCCACTTTTTTCAAAAACCCCTTGACAAGCAGGGAAAACAGGGCTATAATGCCATCAAACCCACAAAGAATGTTGGTTTAAAGGTTTAGAGGGAATCACAGCCGGGCACACCGGCGCAAGACAGGGCCATGCACCCCGTAACGATATCAGAAAGAGGGACAAGTATTATGAGCAAGATCTATACCGCCGCAGATCAGTTGATCGGTCACACCCCGCTGCTGGAGCTCAGCCATATTGAAAAGGAAGAGCAGCTGCCCGCCCACGTTATCGCCAAGCTGGAGTACTTCAACCCCGCCGGTTCTGTGAAGGATCGCATTGCCAAAAAGATGATCGACGATGCCGAGGCCAAGGGCCTGCTGAAGGAAGGCTCCGTCATCATCGAGCCCACCTCCGGCAACACCGGCATCGGTCTGGCTGCCGTGGCAGCTGCCAAGGGCTACCGCATCATCATCGTGATGCCCGAGACCATGAGCGTGGAGCGCCGCCAGCTGATGAAGGCTTACGGTGCTGAGCTGGTGCTGAGCGAGGGTGCCAAGGGCATGAAGGGTGCCATTGCCAAAGCCGACGAGCTGGCAAAGGAGATCCCCAATTCCTTTATCCCCGGCCAGTTCGTGAACCCCGCCAACCCGCAGGCACACATCGAGACCACCGGCCCCGAGATCTGGGAGGATACCGATGGTAAGGTCGATATCTTTGTGGCAGGCGTTGGCACCGGCGGCACCGTGACCGGCGTAGGCAAGTACCTCAAGAGCAAGAATCCTGATGTCAAGGTGGTGGCTGTTGAGCCCGCCTCCTCCCCCGTGCTGAGCAAGGGCACTGCCGGTGCACATAAGATCCAGGGCATCGGCGCAGGCTTTGTGCCGGACGTGCTGGACACCACCGTCTATGACGAGATCATCGCCGTGGAGAACGACGACGCCTTTGCCACCGGCCGTCTGATCGGTCACAAGGAAGGCGTGCTGGTGGGTATTTCCTCCGGTGCTGCCGTCTGGGCTGCCATCCAGCTGGCAAAGCGCCCGGAGAACGCCGGCAAGAACATCGTTGTCCTGCTGCCCGATACCGGCGACCGCTACCTGTCCACCCCGCTGTTTGCTGAATAATCCCCAAAAAACTCTCCTCTCCCGCTCTGCACCCCGCAGGGCGGGAGTTTTTGTTTGGGGACAAGACTATTTGAAATGGCTTCCGCTGCGCTCTAGCCATATTCAGCGGAAGAATTATTTGATATTTCGCGTTTGGAGCGACCGCGTTTGCGGAGCGTAGCGTAGCAATGAAAGCCCCAGTGGGGCTTTTAAGCGGCAGAGCGGTCTGCGTTAGCAGATGGAGGGGCGTTGCCCCGACAAGCTCTGCGGAGCGCTCCAAACGCTATTTTCACAGAAGGGGTCGTAAAGGGAAACGGCAGGTGCAGCGCCGCTTTCTGCGAAAGCGCGGCGCTGCCGGCGTGCCCGCTCCCCGGGGGGAGCTGTCGCGCAGCGACTGAGGGGCTTTGAATCGGCGGAGCCGGCTGGCACTTTTCTGGTTCTCTTTTGGTGTCAAAAGAGAACATCCCCCGTCCCCTCCTCTTTTCCCTCACGCAATTTTATGCTACAATACCGGTAACAAAAACGTTTGGAGAAACGCCCATGCTTTATTATGCTGCCCCCATGGAGGGCTTCACAGACCGGGTCTGGCGGCAGACCCATCAGAAATGGTTCGGCGCACAAGGCGCTGCCGACCTCTATTATGCGCCGTTTATCTCCCCGCCGGAGAACCGGGTGCTCATTAAAAAGAAGATGGCAGAGCTTGCCCCGGAGGCAAACCCCGGTGCGCCGGTCATCCCGCAATTGCTGGCGAAGGACGGCGAGCTGGCTGCATGGATGATCGGTCAGCTGCGGGCGCTGGGCTATACCGAGGTGAACCTGAATCTGGGCTGCCCCGCCGGGACGGTGACCGCCAAGGGCAAGGGCTCCGGAATGCTGCGGGACCTTGCCAAGGTGGACGCCTTTCTGGACGGCGTATTCTCCCATGCCGAGGGGCCTGTCTCGGTCAAGACCCGGCTGGGGGTAGAGAAACCGGAGGAGTTTGCCGCCATTCTGGAAATTTATAGCCGCTACCCCATCTCGGAGCTGACCATCCATCCTCGGGTGATGCGGCAGCAGTACCGTGGGCAGGCCGACCGCGCCGCCTTTGCCGCTGCGCTGCCCCGGTGCACTATGCCGGTGTGCTACAACGGCGATGTGACCACCGCCGCCCAGCTCCACGCGCTGGAAAAGGAGTTCCCCGCCCTGTCCGGCATCATGGTAGGGCGCGGGCTCATCGCAGACCCTGCACTCTTCCGCAAAGCACGGGGCGGTGCACCCGCCACCAAAGAGGAGCTGCGGGGCTACCTGACCGACCTGTACCACGGCTACACCGAACTGTTTGGCAGCGCAGGCTGCGCCATCAGCCGGATGAAGGGGCACTGGTTCTACCTCATCCACTGCTTTGCCGGGGCAGAAAAGCTGGAAAAGCAACTGAAAAAGCTGCGGGAGCCGTGGGAGTATGAGGTGGTGGTGAACCAGATCTTCACCCTGCCGCTGGTGGAAAACGATTAAAATGGTCTCCAAAACCATCCTATCCATAATAAATGAGGCTTTTCCCTGCGACCCCACCCGTGAAAATGGGGTTCAGGAAAGTCCGCAGACTTTCCTGAACCCCGAAATTTAAAATAATCTTTCCTCTGAACATGGCCAGAGCAACGCGGAGGCCATTCCCAATCGTCCCACGCGCAAAAAAAGCCCGCCGTCTTGCAAGACAGCGGGGCTGAAAAGGACTGTATTACACGTTGAGGTAGCTGCGCAGCATAGCCTGCAGCAGGTCGTCACGATCCACCTTGCGGATCATAGCACGGGCATTCTTATAGGTCGTAATGTAGGTAGGGTCTTCGGACAAAATGTAGCCCACCAGCTGATTGACCGGGTTATAGCCTTTTTCCTTCAAAGCATCGTACACCTGTTGTACGATCTCGTGGATCTCATAGTCCTTTTTATCGTGGATGGAGAAAATCGCGGTTGCGTCTCCCACGCAATACACCCCCTTCGGTTGAAACTAGCCCCATTGTACACGAAATGCGCCGAAACTTCAAGATAATTACGCCGGATTTGCACATCCTGCACAAAATTTCCAGCAATGTTCCGGCAAGATGAACGATGTCCGGGCGGCATTCTGCCCGCGAAAGGAGCCTTTGTATGCTTTACGGCATCGGCTGCGACCTGTGCAGCCTTTCCCATCTGGAAAAAAGCCTTTCCTCTGCCCACGCAGCGGCCTTTGTACGCCGGGTGTACGGCCCGGCCGAGCAGGCGGCGCTGGGGCTTTTGGAGGCCTCCCCTGCGCCGCTGAACGCCCACCGCCTTGCCAGCGCTGCCGCAGATTTTGCCGCCAAGGAGGCCTTTCTCAAGGCGGCGGGCACCGGCCTGCGGGAACCCTTTTCTCTATGTGAGATCGAGGCCGTCCGGCAGGAAAACGGTGCCCCGGCCTACCGCTTCAGCGGGCAGACCGCCGCATGGGTGGCACAGCACCGGCTGCGGGCCCGGCTCTCTTTAAGCCACGAGGGCGGCATGGCGCTGGCCTTCTGCACGCTGGAAGAGGAAAACTGACCACCCCTTGTGCATACAATGGAATATCGCCCCCGCACTGCATAAGCCGCACCCCACCTGCGCATACTGAGAGCAGACAGGATGCGCCGGACGCATCACATAGCGGGGCACATCCTCCAGACAAACAGGAGGGAGATTCCATGGAGGTACACAGAGGAGAAGTTTTCTACGCCGATCTTTCGCCAGTGGTAGGCTCGGAGCAGGGAGGTGTGCGCCCGGTGCTGATCGTACAGAACGAGATCGGCAACCGGCACAGCCCCACCGTGATCGCAGCGGCCATTACATCCCGGCTGGACAAAGCCCGCCTGCCCACCCACATCAACATCCGGGCGGCAGACACCGGCCTTGCCAAGGACAGCGTGGTGCTGCTGGAGCAGATCCGCACGCTGGATAAGCACCGCCTGCGGGAGCGCGCCGGGCAGATCACCGCCGCCGACCAGAAGCGGGTGGATCAAGCACTGGACGTAAGCCTTGGGCTGAGCTCGTACTGAAATTTTATTTATAAAGCAGAGACACCGGAGCGTCCACAGACGCTCCGGTGTCTCTATTTTTTAGTATTACTCGATCAGGCCATTGAGCAGGGTCAGGCACTTGCGGCTGTGCAGCTTGCGGATAGCCTTGGCTTCGATCTGGCGCACACGCTCACGGGTGACGCCGAAGTCGCGGCCGACCTCTTCCAGCGTGCGGGGACGGCCATCGTCCAGACCAAAGCGCAGGCGGATGACCTTTTCCTCGCGGGGGGTCAGGCTCTTGAGTGCCAGATTGATCTGCTGTGCCACCATGGCGCGGTCAGCTGCCTTGCCGGGAGCTTCGGCGTTCTCATCGGCGACGAAATCGCCCAGAGAGGAATCCTCTTCCTCACCCACGGGGCTTTCCAGACTTGCCGGCTCCTGTGCCATGCGCTGGATCTCGCGCACACGCTCCACGCTCATATCCATGGCCTTTGCCAGCTCCTCGTAGGTCTGGCCGGTCACGGTGTAGCCCTTTTTGATGTAGCCCTGAATGACGCTGGAAGCATCGACCATAGCCTGATCCACCACCAGCCAGCTGTAGCTGCCGGTCTGAGCGATTTCGGCAGCGGAAACCACGTCACGGGTGCCCACTTCATCGATGAAGCGCTTGCCCTCGGCGTTGATCAGCACAGCGCCGTCGCCGCGCAGACCCTCGGTGATCAGAGCAGCGGTGTTAGCCTCCACGGTGGGGTGGATCTGGATCTGATCCATGTCCACAGTGTCAGCGCCCACAGCGGTAGCCATCTCAATGCCCTGACCCTGTGCGCCTGCGGCATTGGTGGTCATAAAGCCCTTCAGCTCGGGCTTGTACTCGGTGACCATGTCCAGATTTGCGCCGAAGCCGCCGGTGGTCAGCACCACAGCCTTGGCATTCACGGTGATGGTCTCGCCGGTGGAACCGGTAGCCTTCACGCCCACAACAGCGCCGTTTGCATCGGTCAGCAGCTCGGTAGCAGTGGTGTTCAGCAGGGTCTGCACGCCGGCCTTGTCGCAGTTCTCCTGCAGCAGGGGGATCATGTAGGAGCCCACAGAAAGGGTCTTGCCCTCAGCATCCACGGGGCGATGGATACGCTTGACGGATGCGCCGCCGAAGCTGGAAACGCTGTGCAGGGTGATGCCGTGCTCGTCCAGCCAGTCGATAGCGTCAGCGCTGTTGGAGCACAGAGTCTCCACCAGTGCGGGGTCGTTGATGCCCTTGCCGCCGATCATGGTGTCCAGCTCCATCAGCTCCACAGAGTCGAAGTAGCCCTTGGGGTCTGCCTGATAAGCTGCCCACTGCTCAGAGACGGTCTTTGCCAGAGCGGTGATGGTAGCGTTGTCGGCGTACTTTTCAGCAGCGGTCTTCAGGGTCTTTTCCACGCCTGCGGACTCGCCGAACTCGTTCTCATCCTGATACACGGTCTTGCCGGCGTTCATGCCGCCGGTAGCGCGCACGGAGTTGCCGCCCACCATGGGCTGGCTCTCCAGAATGACCACGCTCTTGCCCTCGGCAGCAGCCGTGATGGCAGCAGTCATACCTGCACCGCCTGCACCCACGATGGCAATGTCTGCGTCAATGGTGGAGTCCTCGGCCTTGTTCTCCTCAGCCTTGACCTCGGTCTTGTAGTCGTCAGCGTTCAGGCCGGCTGCGACCAAAGCGGCAGCAGCAGCTTCCTTGATGGCGTCGGAGGTGATAGTTGCAGTGGCCACGCCGTCCACGGCAATGCTGCCGCTCTCGGCAATCGCGCCGGGCAGCTGCTCCAGAGCCATGGTGCCGATACCGGGGGTCTCGTCCTTGCCCTCGGCAGTACAGCCGGTGATCTTGCCGTCGGTCAAAGTCAGCGTGACGGTAACATCGCCGCCCATACCCTTGGCTGTACCGGTGAACTCGCCGGACACGCCTGCGGTGGAGGAGGCAGACTTGCTGCCGCAGCCGTAGCCCAGCAGGCTGACGCTTACAACAGCCGCCATGGCCAGCGCAGCCACGCTCTTGCGGATCTGATTCTTTTTCATTGTTTCATCCTTCTTGTTTTGGGTTGCTTGTGTTCGGATATCTATCAGCAAAAAAGGGGAAGCTGCTCATTCGGAAAGCAGCTCCCCCTCGCTGAAACTTAGGAAAGACTTAGGCGTTGGCCTGAGCTGCAGCAACAGCGCAGGCAACGGTAGCGCCGACCATGGGGTTGTTGCCCATGCCGA
>OHTZ01001407.1_pt1 | contig 11674 bp, 7 predicted proteins | sample 1579011 | NCBI WGS metagenome assembly OHTZ01 (sample SAMEA3879603, study PRJEB24766) | human gut metagenome | biome: human-associated habitat; feature: feces | place: USA | collected 1985/1987
GAAAGGGGCAGGTAGATGCAGCCGTTGTTGGTCTGTGCCCCGGGCAGGAGCAGCGCCCCCGCCAGCAGTAGATTTCCCACGCAGAACCACCCCACAAGCCGGGCGAAGCATCGGCTCCCGGGCCAGCCGTAGGCAGCGGCCACCGTGAGGGCGGCGGTTGACACTTTATATAAGAGCGCGGCAGCGTCCGGCGCTTCCGGGGCCAGCAGGGCCAACGAGGAAGCTGCCCCAGCCGCCCCGCCCAACAGCAGCCGCCCGGCCCGGCACTCCACCCCGGCCAGCAGCCCCGCCGCCAGCAGGAACAGCAGCGTGAGCGCAAAATTCGTCAGCAGCAGGACATCGAGGTAGATCACAGTCTTGATGGGCGGCACCTTCTTTCTGGTAGATATCAGTGTAGCAGAAGGTGGGGGAGAAAGAGGGCGAAGGAGAGGCTTTGCTTTTGCATAACCTCTCAGTCGCGGGCTTTGCCGCGACAGCTCCCCTAGTAGGGGAGCCCTTGGCATAAGACTCACTTTTCCATCTGGTCGCTGACGCTCCAAAACCTGATACTGCCGCAAGGCAGGACAAAACGTCAGCAGAACAAATAGGAGCAAAGCGAACACCCTCGAAAACGCGACGGTCTGCCAAGGCCTCCCCTACTAGGGGAGGTGGCATCGAGCGTTAGCGATGATGACGGAGAGGTTGTATGGGAGGGACAGCCTGACCTTTCGCTGCTGCTGCCCTTGCCAGATGTGTAGGCTCCCCCCTCGGGGGAGCTGGCAAAGCCGCAAGGCTTTGACTGAGAGGGTTGAGCCCTTTTGAAAAACTTTTTTCACAAATTTCCAAAAAAGGCTTGCAAAAGGGAGCGGGAAGAGTTATAATACATCTCGCAGTCAATTGTGCGCTGCGGAATTGCGTTTTGAAAGATGTGCCTCTTTAGCTCAGTCGGTTAGAGCACCTGACTGTTAATCAGGGTGTCGCCTGTTCGAGTCAGGCAAGAGGCGCCATTAGGCGGCGAGGGCAACTTCGCCGCTTGTTTTTTAACCGGGTGTTGTAACCAATCTGAGACTTTTTTCACAAAATCTTCAAAATTAATGGTTTCTTAAAAAATGTCCTCTTGAAGATGCTGTCAGATTGTGGTATACTACACCCAAACCTTGGAACAGTTTTTAAACGTTCTGTGGTGATTGACTCAGATCAAAGGGTAGGCGCTCCCTTCTTTTGATAGCAGCGGACTTCTGCTTTGCCCTGGTTCTCCGCAGGGCAGGGCAAAGCAGAAGGCTATGCGCTGTTAAACCGGAGTGCAAAAAGAAAACCTTTTTCATTTGTCAGACCTACGGTCAAAACAACAGCAAACTGGGGCTTGTGCAAACAGACCGGGTGTGCTAGAATAAAAGCCGTAGTTTTGAAATAGACACAGTACATTGAAAAAGAGATCGTTTGCTTTTGGTTGTCGGTCTCTTGTAAAGGAAACATCGTATGCGTTATACCTATGTGCGGCAGCACGATTCTACGGACTGCGCGGCCGCTTCGCTCGCAATGGTGTGCCTCCATTACAAAAAGGAAATCACCATCACCCGCCTGCGGGATATGATGGGAACCGACATGAAAGGCACGAACCTCGTTGGCTTGCAGAAAGCAGCCAATGAGCTGGGGTTCAGTACGGCGGCTGTCCGTGTTGACCGCGAAAACTTTTTAAGCGATTTCACGCTGCCCGCAATTGCGCAGGTCATTACCGACCAGGGCCTGACCCACTTTGTAGTCATCTTCAAAAAGACGACCATCAAGGATGACGATGCCCGCCGCAAGCATGTGGTGCAGGAAGAAGAACGCAAGGCTGATGCAAGCAAAAAGTACAAATGCAAGGATTACGTCGTCATCGGCGACCCTGCAAATGAACTGAAAAAGATCAGCCTGGATGAGTTCTATAAAAACTTCACCGGCGTGCTGCTGCTGCTGAACCCCACAGCGGAGTTCAAGGGCGGCACCGGCAAGCATAAGGTGGAGGGCAAAGAGGAAGCCAAGGCAGCCCGCAACAACATGTTGAAGCGGTACATGGATCTGCTGCTTCCCCAGAAAAAGCTGTTTGCTTACGCTATTCTCAGTTCAGTGATCCTGACACTGATCGGCATCGTGTCCACCGTCTTTAATAAGGCGATCATGGACGAGGTGCTGCCTTATGGGCTGAAAAATCTGCTCATATCGCTCATTGTCGTGTTCAGTGTGGTCAACCTGACCAGCACGCTGCTCTCGACTGTGAGACAGTGGATCCTGATCTTCCTTTCCATTAAAATTGATATCCCGTTGATGCTGGGCTACTTCGAGCATGTGTACAAACTGCCGATGAAGTTCTTTGCATCCCGTAAGACCGGCGAGATCACCACCCGCTATTCCGATGCAGGCACCATCAAATCAGTGCTGACCAGCATTGCAATGAGCGTGGTCATGGATATTGTGATGGCCGTGGGTACAGGCTTTGTCCTGTTCCGGATGAACTCCTCGCTGTTCTCCATTACCCTGTTTACCACCGTTCTGAGCCTGCTGCTCGTCATCATCTTCAAGCAACCCTACAAGCGGATCAATGAAGAGACGATGGTGCAGTCGGCCGTTCTGAACAGCCAGATGATCGAGAGCCTGCGCGGCATCGAGACCATCAAGTGCAACGCCTGCGAAGAGCGCGAGCTGGAAGCCCTTGAGCGTGAATACATCAAGAGCCTGAAGATCAGCCTGCGTTCCAGCAAGATCAGCACCGGCCAGAGCCTGATCTCCAGCGTGATCATGACCGTGTTGAACATGGTCACCACCTATGTGGGCATCACGCAGGTGCTGAATGGCCAGCTGACGCTGGGCGGCTATATGGCGTTCAGCACCCTTTCGGGCTACTTTACTTCTCCGGTGAGCGAGCTCATCAGCATGCAGATGTCCATTCAGGAGGCTTCCATTTCCATGAAGCGCCTGACGGAGATCATGGATTACGAATCCGAGCAGGACGATGACCGCGAGTACACCGAGATGGAGAGCATGGAGGGCGGCATTGAGTTCAAGGATGTCACCTTCCGGTATGGCAACCGCACCCCGGCACTGGACCACATCTCCTTCACCATCCCGCAGGGGAAAAAGGTGGCGCTGGTTGGTTCCTCGGGTTCCGGCAAGTCCACCATCACCAAGCTCCTGCTCAAGTATTACGAGCCGGAGAGCGGCACCATCAGCGTGAATGGCGTTGATCTGGACGAGTACAGCAATGCATCCGTCCGCCGCTGCATTTCTTATGTGCCCCAGAACATCGAGCTGTTCAGTAAGACCATCTACGACAACATCCGCATCTCCCGCATGGATGCCACGCTGGACGAGGTGAAGGAAGCTGCCAAGAAGGCCGACGCCCACGAGTTTATCCGTCACCTGCCGCTGCAGTACAACACCTATCTGGAGGAAGCCGGCAACGGCCTGTCCGGCGGTGAGAAGCAGCGTATCGCACTGGCACGCGCCTTCCTGAAGGACTCTAACCTCTACATTCTGGACGAGTCTACCAGTAATCTGGACTTTGCCACCGAGACGCTGATCTTCAACATGATCTACGAGCAACTGGCAGACCGCTCCATGCTGATCGTGGCGCACCGCCTTTCTACCATCCGTGACTGCGACCTGATCCTTGTGATGGATCACGGCAAGATCGTGGAGCGCGGCAACCATGAGGAACTGATGGCAAAGAATGGCCGCTATGCCGAGCTGTGGAATATGCAGCAGGGCATCTTCCGCAAGCGCAAGCAGGAGCCTGTTGAACAGCTGCCCTCCGCTACGGTGGAAGAGGACGACGACGGCGAGTCCATCACCTACTGACCGCACCGCATCCGCAGCCTTTGCCCGGATGCAGCATAAGCGCTTTCCCGCTGGGAAACCAAAAAATGCCTCGTTATGGTGTGCCCGGAGGCAGACGCTTCCGGGCACCTTTTTGTTTCGGTTCACATTAAAAATATAACAGGATTAGGGGTAATTTATCATGAATGAGATCAAAGTTGCTGAAAACAAGACCCTCAAGCTGACCAATGTCCTCTCCCGCCTCGTGCGCCCTGAGGAACTGGGCAATCTGCCGGTCATCCTGACCCAGATGCAGAACTTTATGAAGAGCAACGGCGCACAGCCTATCGGCCCGCTGGTACAGGCGGTAAAGATGGGTACCGGCCCGGATCATGTGCCGGAACTGTACATGATGCAGCAGGCTACCCAGATGATCACCCAGATGGAGCCCGGCTACCACATGGACGCTGTGCTGCGGGTGAAGAACTGTCTGTACGCCCACTACACTGGTCCGATGAGCCACAACCAGCTGGCTACCGCCAAGCTGCAGATCATGGCCTTTGAAAACGACATCAAGCTGACCGGCGACAACTATACCATCTATGTCAATCAGGACGATGACGATGCCGTGATCGACGTATTTATGGAGACCAAATAATTATGACGACAACCATTCAGAACCTTTCGGATCTGCAGGACCGCCGGATCATGATGGACAAAAAGCTGCCCCCCTACGGGTATGCTTTTGTCATTCTGACCGGTCTGTTCATGATTTTTCTGGTGATCTGGAGCACCCAGACCAACCGCATCTATGTCAGCCAGAACAGCGGTGTGGTGCAGGCCGCCAACAAGACCTACATCATGTCCAGCTACTCCGGCTCCATCACCGAACTGTATGTCTCTGAGGGCAGCTATGTGAACGAAGGCGACCTGATCGCCCGGCTGAAGAGCACCGATCTGGATATGCAGAAGGATAACCTGCAAAGCCAGCTGGATATCTACCAGAAGCAGCTGGATCAGTACAACAAGCTGCTCAAATGCATTCAGGACGACACCAACTATTTCGACGAGACGAATGCCGAGGACCAGCCCTACTACTACCAGTACCAGACCTACAAAAGCCAGGTAGCGCAAAAGACCTTTGACGCCACCACCTATCAGGCTGCCGGTTACTCCGACACCCAGATCAAGGCTTTGATGGAGCAGAACCAGAGCGAGCTGGAGTCTTTGTACTACTCTACCATGCAGTCCATCTCCCAGAGCATTACCAGTGCACAGGTCAACGTGGATAACCTGCAGGCGCAGCTGGATTCCCTGAACACTGGTGCCAACGATTACTTCATCTATGCGCCCACCTCCGGCGTGATCCACATGGACAGCCCTTACAAGGAGGGCATGGTGCTGAGTGCCGGTTCTGCACTGGCTACCGTTGCCAGCGAGAACGATGATCTGGAGATCATGGCCATGGTGACGGTGAACGACCGCCCCCTACTGCATGTCGGCGACCCCTGCAAGATCGCCATCACCGGCCTGTCGGAGTATTCCTACGGCACGCTGACCGGCACGGTCACCTCCATTGACAGCGATGTGACCTCCAGCAACAACGGCTCCTACTACAAGATGACCATCAAGCCCGACGCCACCTATGTGGTGAGCCGCAGCGGCGACAAGGTGGATCTTTCCAACGGTATGAGCGTGACCGCCCGCGTGGAATACGATCAGGTCACCTATTTTGAGTATGCTATGGAGGCTCTGGGCGTGCTGTTCCGCTAAAAACGGATTACGCAGCACGGCAGGATGCCCCCTTCTACACCACCCCAAAGAGGTACAAACAACATGATTCGAACCGCAAAGAAACTGGCCGCCTGTGTGCTGATGCTGGGTGTGCTGGTATGCGGCACCGCACTAAGCGCTGCCGCAGCCAGTCTGCCCGTTGAAGAGCAGAACGGCGTTTCACTGCCATGGCTCAAGGACGTGCCCGCCGAGAGCATTGCCACCGGCAGTTACTCTGCCAATATGCTGCTGGGCGCTTCTCAGCAGCTGTCCCCCGTGGTCAGCCCCAGTTACAGCACCGACTCTGTGGTCTTTTTGACCGATGACAGCAGCGTGCTGACCGTAAGCAGCAGCGGCGTGGTACAGGCTGTGGGCGTTGGCACTGCCACCGTTACGGCAGCAGCCGGCAACCAGATCTGCGCCTACACCATCGTGGTATCCATGGACTCCTCCATGATCGTGACCGAGATGGACCTTTCCCTCTCCTCCAACACCATCTATGTGGGCAACTCGGTGTCGGCTTCGCTGCAGGTGCGCCCCAGCTCTGCTTCCAACTACGCCACTGTCACCCTGACCTCCTCTAACGAGAAGATTGCTACGGTGAACAGCTTTGGCCGTGTGACCGGCGTAGCTCCCGGCAAAGCCACCATTACCGCAACCTGCGGCTCGGTGGTAGCCACCACCACCGTTACGGTGCTTGCCCTGCCCACGGATTCCTCCACCGGCACAAGCGGCACCACCTCCAACAACAGCGGACAGGTGATCACCCCCAACACCAACTACATCGTGCTCAAGCCCGGTGCCACCCGCACCATTACGGCCAAGGCCACCCCTGCCAGTGCATCCCAGTCCTTCACCTTCAAGTCCGGCAACAGCAGCATTGCCACGGTCAGCCCCACGGGCGTGGTCACGGCGGTAGGCACCGGTTCTACCTCCATTACCATCTCCAACGGCAAGGCTACTGCCATGGTCACCGTCATCGTGAACCGCTCGGCAGATGCCGCCTCCGGCAGCGACAGCAGCAATGACGGCACGAACACCCCGGACGACAGCACCACTATCCCGCTGGACCCTGTGGTGCAGACTATTCAGGACAGCACCGAGGATCAGGTGGTGTTCGCCCAGTCTGAGGTTCCCATCGTGACCGGCGAGATTCTGAACGCCCTGCGCACCACCGGCAAAACCCTGTGCGTGGTGGGCGATGGCTATACCCTGAACGTTTCCGGTAAGGAGGTGAAGAGTACCACCAGCGAGATCGACACCGCCATCACCTTCACCGAGAGCGAAGAGGGGCTGGAGTTTGAGCTGGATAACGGCCGTACCCTTCCCTGCGCGGTGCAGCTGGAACTGGACGTGAGCACCTACTCCCGCCTGTACCTGTACAACACCATCAGCAACAAGTGGCAGTTCCTGAACAGCTACAAGGACGGCGTCATCACCGCCGACACTGCCGGCCGCTACCTGCTGACCAACCAGAACCTGCGGTTCGGTGATATCAACTGGACCTTCTTCATCGCAGGCGGCGTGGTGGTGATCCTCATCGCCATTGCCTACATCGTGCTCAAGAAGCGCTACTGGTTCTGGTAAGCTCCTCTTCCCCTGCATATACGACCGCCCGCTGCACAACATTTCGTGCAACGGGCGGTTTTGTGTTTTAGACGATTTTGAGATGATTTTTACTGTGGTTCAGAAACGCCTGTGGGCGGTTCTAAACCACTTTTTCACAAGAAGAGATGCCCTTTAGGGGATGGTTTTTCCTGTGAAAAAACAAGTCTGGAAAATCCGCAGATTTTCCAGACTTGTAAAATTAAAAAATATTCTTCCACTAAAAATGGTCAGAGCACACAGCGGAGACCATTCTAAATCTTATTCTCCCCGGTCACTCCACCGTTACGCTCTTGGCAAGGTTGCGGGGCTTATCCACATCGCAGCCGCGCAGAACAGCCATATAGTAAGCGAACAATTGCAGCGGCACGATGAGCTGCAACGGCATCAGAATGTCGTCATACTCGTCCAAGCGGATGACCTCGGTGGCAACGCCCTCCGGCACCTCCGCGTCCTTGGTGGTGAACAGCAGCACCCGCGCCCCACGGCTGCGGGTCTCCTTGGCGTTGGAGATGGTCTTTTCGTAGACGTTTTTCTGGGTAGCCAGCGCAATCACCGGCACACCGTCCGTGATCAGGCTGATGGTACCGTGCTTCAACTCCCCTGCTGCGTAGGCATCCGAGTGCACATAGCTGATCTCCTTCAGCTTCAGGCTGCCCTCCAGCGAGAGCGAATAGTCGAACCCGCGGCCGATGAAGAAGCAGCTCTGAGTATTGACGAAACGGCTGGCCAGATACTTGATCTGCTCACAATCGGCCAGGCGGGGCTTGATGACCTCCCCGGCCCGGAGCAGCTCTGCCGTCAGGCGGCGGATCTCGGCATCGGTCTGCATTCCCCGGGCGTAAGCCAGCCGCAGGGCGAACAGGTAGAGCACGCACATCTGCACCATGTAGGCCTTGGTGGAGGCCACGGCGATCTCAGGGCCGGCATAGGTGTACATGACATAGTCCGCCGCGCGGGCAATGCTGCTGCCCACCACGTTCACAATGGCCAGCACCGGCACGCCCCGGCTCTTGGCCAGCTTGAGGGCGGCCAGCGTATCGCTGGTCTCGCCAGACTGGCTGATGATGATGACCAGATCCTCCGGCTTCAGGATGGGGTCGCGGTAGCGGAACTCGCTGGCGATATCCACTTCTGCGGGCACCCGGGCCAGCGCCTCAATGGCGGTCTTGCCCACCATGCCGGCGTGCATGGCCGTACCGCAGCCCACCAGATGCACTGTGCCTATGCTGCGCAGCTTTTCATCCGTCAATTCCGGGATGCGCAGCTCCGGCAGGCCGTTCTCCACCCGGGGGCTGACCGTTGCCGTAATGGCGGCGGGCTCCTCGTTGATCTCCTTGAGCATAAAGTGGGGGTAGCCGCCCTTTTCCGCGGCTTCCATATCCCAGTCTGCGGTCAGCTTTTCGCGCTCCACTGCCTCGCCGAACTCATTATAGAAGCGGATGCCCTGTGCCGTGCACACGGCCATATCCCCTTCCTCCAGCACGCTGTAGCTGCGGGTGTACTTGAGCAGCGCCGGGATATCCGACGCCACAAAGTTTTCGCCCTCGCCCCAGCCCACGATGAGCGGGCTTTCCCGCTTGACCGCAAAGATAGTGTCCGGGTAGTCCTTGAACAGCACCGCCAGCGCATAGCTGCCCCGCACCTTGGCAAGCGCAGCCTGCAAAGCCTGTAAAGGCTCGCCCTGATAGCAGCTGTCGATGAGCTTTACCAGCACCTCGGTGTCGGTCTCGCTGGCAAAGGTGTAGCCTTTAGCAATCAGACGCTCCTTTAAAGCGCCGTAGTTTTCAATAATGCCGTTGTGCACGATGCTGACCCGGGGTGTGGAGTGCGGGTGGCTGTTCACGTCGCTGGGCTCGCCGTGGGTCGCCCAGCGGGTATGACCGATGCCACAGCTACTCTGGGGCAGCGCCAGCTCTTCCAGCTTACTGCGCAGGGTGGAAAGCCGCCCCTTGCTTTTGACCACGCGGATACCGTCCCTCTGGGTAAGCGCCACACCGGCAGAATCGTACCCGCGGTACTCCAGTTTTTCCAAACCGTCCAGCAGCACCTGCTGGGCGCTGCGCATCCCGACATAACCTACAATGCCACACATACAAAATACCTCCAGACCGACTGCGGCGCGCCGAAATGCGCTGCTGCACAGTCAGTTTCCTCTATCAAAGTCTATGTTCTTGTATGGCTTTCTTTGCAGGGTTCTGTTTCGGTATTGCTGCCGGTTTTTGCCCTGTTCTGCGGCTGGTATAGCCCTCAGCCGGAGAAACACCCGCCGAATCTTTCGATGATTCCTCTCCTCGTCACCCTCACGGCTGTCACCCGTGTGGCCCGGCGCTTTACGTCAGCTTGTGGTACACATTCCTTCTTTCAATGTTTTGTGGTTCAGTGCATCCCCAGCATTTTATGCAGTTTGGGCTGCCACTTCAGCTTGTACAGCAGCAGTAGATTGCACAGTGCGCGGTCGTACAGGGCAAAGGCCACGTTGCCCATGCCCAGTGTGAGCAGGGACATTGCCAGTGCGGTGGTGCGCAGCTCCTGCGAGACGCTGCCCGCCGGTACCAGCACAAGCAGCAGACCGTACATGGCAAGCACCGCCGCGTTGCACAGCAGCAGCTTACACACCAGCTGCAATGCCCGGGGACGGATGCGGTCAAACCGGGGCTTTACCAGCGGGTAATAGCCCAGCAGCACCGTGAAGATCAGGGCGATCTCTTTATCCGGCACAAAGAGCAGCCCCAGCAGGCTGACGGCGGCGTAGGCCGTCCACGCCATGGTGATGCCGCACTCCATGCACACCGTTGCAATGAGAAAGCTGGCCACCGCAGGCGCGATGAACATGGCAATGGGGATGATGGTGCCCAGCAGCATCAGTGCCACGCACAGTGCCGCTGCCATGCCGCAGTAGGCCATGGACCAGCTTTTGCTTTTTCGTTTCTTCATGGGATCTCCCATTTTTCGGTATCGGCGTCCTGCTCCAGCGGGTAGACCGCGTGTTGCAGACCCAGGATCATGATATTGTTCAGCAGGGTGTCGTTCAGCTTGAGATCCAGCATCTTGTACGCCCGCATCAGATCGTTGACCGCTGCCAGCGCCTGCCGCCGGGCGTTCTCTATGGCGGCAGCCTGTCCGTTGAGCTCGTTGACCACAAACACGTTGTACTGGCCGTTGCGGCGGTCGGCTTCAAAGCGCTCGGCCTTGTCCAGCAGATAGAAGATGCGGCCGATGCAGCTGCCGATGTACCGCATACTCTTGCGCTGGTTGGGGTCATCCGTAGCCAGCGTGGAGTACAAAGCGCCGTAGACGTTGCTCATAGGCTCGGCGGCAAGGGCGTAGTTTTTGGCGCTCAGGTTCATCTGCACCACCGCCTGCTCCCGCTCCTGCGCAAACAGCCGCTCCAGTGCCGAGTTCTCCTGCCGTGCTTTGTCGTAGGCGCGGCGCAGCAGCAGCTTGTCCACTGCGCGGCGCAGGCGCTTCGCCGGGCGCAGCTCGCTGTACTTGCGGTCCTGCAAATTATGCCAGCCCATCAGGATCTCCGTCTGCGCCGCCTGCCGGATGCCCAGCGTCTGGCACATCATGCTGCGCTGGAACGGCGTACCGGGCACCCGCTGCCGTTTGCAGGTGGGCATACGCCCCGCCAGACTGTCGGACAGAATGGCAAACAGTACCCCGTTGGTGCGCAGCAGATGGCAGGCGTAGAAGCCGTAAGACTTATACATCTGCCGCCGCACCCCGCGGAGGTAACGCATATAGGTATTGTAGTCCCGGATCGTCAGTTCCGGCAGATAGGGCCGCATCCGTCCCTTCATAAGAGCCAGCCATCCTTTCTGTACAGTTTTTGCATCCTGCGGTCAATAAGGTTAGTATAATCCTTTTTGTTCGGCAACGCAACCACCGGATGCAAAAACTCCCGTAATTTGTCATTATGCCGAATTTTGTGAAATCGTTTTCTCTTATGAAAAAACACCCGCAGTCCGTCTCTTTTGTGTAAAAGACAGGCTGCGGGTGTTTGTGCTTGATTTTCCCGGCAAAAGACACACTTTTCCGTCAATGTCTGCCGGGAGCGGGGCTTAAATGCCCTTACTTCTTTTCAAAATGGGTGCGCTTGCCATCAAAGCCGGATTTGGGCATGGGCTTTGCCATTTTCTCGGTCTTGGGGGCGTTATAGTACATATACAGCTGGCAGGGGATCATGCCATTGTACATCTTGCGGCGCTTGTTGGCGCGCTTACCGTAGTGCAGTTCAAAGTCCATATCGGCGGTAATGGCGTACAGACCGGCGCAGGGGCTGGCTTCCATCTGCTGTCCCAGCGTGCGCGCCAGCTTGGCAGCGCCCTCAATAGTGCCCAGACGCTCACCATACGGAGGGTTCGTCAGCACGATGGCCTCCGGCTTTGCGGCAAAGGTGGCAACATCCGCCACTTCAAAGTGGCAGCGGTTTTCCACACCGGCCAGCTTGGCGTTGACGTTGGCCTGTGCCACGGCGGCGGGGTCGATATCGTAGCCAAAGGCCTCAAAGCCCACGTCC
>OHTZ01001411.1_pt1 | contig 11663 bp, 9 predicted proteins | sample 1579011 | NCBI WGS metagenome assembly OHTZ01 (sample SAMEA3879603, study PRJEB24766) | human gut metagenome | biome: human-associated habitat; feature: feces | place: USA | collected 1985/1987
TATTGTTAATCGTTTAAATTATTTATATCGGAGAAATTTAAAATCCAATATGGATAGATTTATAGGCTCAAATTGTATCTGCTAATTATGATGTTAAATTTCATTTAAAATCCAATATGGATAGATTTATAGATTGGAAATCTATGTCTGTCAGTATTATCAGTTCTAATTTAAAATCCAATATGGATAGATTTATAGACTGGTATTGTATTCTAAAAATTACTATATTAGGAACATTTAAAATCCAATATGGATAGATTTATAGTAGCTTGTAGAGGTCTTTTCCATTGCGTTGAATATATTTAAAATCCAATATGGATAGATTTATAGTTTCTTTGTTCGTATAAAGACACGATTTTATATCAATTTAAAATCCAATATGGATAGATTTATAGGAGCGAATGGGCTAAAATAATGAAAACGCTTTATGTATTTAAAATCCAATATGGATAGATTTATAGAATAACAACAGCTATTACTATTCATCAAGTAGTTAGCATTTAAAATCCAATATGGATAGATTTATAGACGGTGTAGTGATTGTTGACAGCTTTTCTCACTGTATTTAAAATCCAATATGGATAGATTTATAGTCGTTAGTGTTGAATAATTCAAGAATTCGTTGTTATTTAAAATCCAATATGGATAGATTTATAGAACCTCAATAACTCTTTTTGCAATATTATTACTCATATTTAAAATCCAATATGGATAGATTTATAGGTAAGAACATATGCAAGAGCTGTTAGAGTTTTTTACATTTAAAATCCAATATGGATAGATTTATAGGTTGACTTCGCCGGACATGTGTGCGAATTAGATGTATTTAAAATCCAATATGGATAGATTTATAGCTCCCGGCGAAATTCATCATGTTGATAGAGTTGGGAATTTAAAATCCAATATGGATAGATTTATAGCAGAGCGTAAGCGTAATTACATAATAAGCCATTTATTTAAAATCCAATATGGATAGATTTATAGAATTAAAAATTCGTGAGGTATGCGGTGATTATGCGTATTTAAAATCCAATATGGATAGATTTATAGTTACTTCTCCTCTTTCTCATTTTGGTGATGAACCTGCATTTAAAATCCAATATGGATAGATTTATAGGAGTTGCTCGGCAACTGTAAGCTATCATTCGATTTTATTTAAAATCCAATATGGATAGATTTATAGTCTTGGAAAACAGAAGACGAAGTAATAGATTTTCTATTTAAAATCCAATATGGATAGATTTATAGCGGCGGCAAGCTCCGTAACGGGCAAGCAAGTTTATTTATTTAAAATCCAATATGGATAGATTTATAGCAGTAAAAAGCTGTTTCCTAAACAGCATTCAATGATTTAAAATCCAATATGGATAGATTTATAGAACTTTGAAAAAATCAAACAGATGTCAATTGACGAAAATTTAAAATCCAATATGGATAGATTTATAGCCGCTGAGCAGATTTGAAATTGCGTCCTCCATTTGTATTTAAAATCCAATATGGATAGATTTATAGCAGAGATGTACCGCCGATGGTGGCGGCAAAATATCTATTTAAAATCCAATATGGATAGATTTATAGTGCTAAATGGCTCAAAACTAAAGCATACGATAAACTATTTAAAATCCAATATGGATAGATTTATAGACTTGATGAATAGTAATAGCTGTTGTTATTATACCGATTTAAAATCCAATATGGATAGATTTATAGTTTCAACTTACGGCTTACATAATACAACTTATGTATTTAAAATCCAATATGGATAGATTTATAGGAAATAGAAATAAAAATAAGCGTCCAAACAAATGCATTTAAAATCCAATATGGATAGATTTATAGCCGACAATAGCGATTTCGGATTGCCAATTAAAACATTTAAAATCCAATATGGATAGATTTATAGTGTGTCTATATCTGTTTTAATTGCTCTCCGTCTTCTATTTAAAATCCAATATGGATAGATTTATAGGTAAAATTTGCAAACCGACTAGCTGAATTATAAAAATTTAAAATCCAATATGGATAGATTTATAGTGCCCCTCGAGATACTTTAGTGCTTATTGATGAGATATTTAAAATCCAATATGGATAGATTTATAGAACGATAATGGCGACCTTGTTGTTTGTGTTGAGTTATTTAAAATCCAATATGGATAGATTTATAGGCACTTTAGGTTTTGAATTAAAATAAACGGAATAAACATTTAAAATCCAATATGGATAGATTTATAGCTTGTACTTTCATAATTTATACAACCTTTCATTTTTATTTAAAATCCAATATGGATAGATTTATAGCGCAGGCAGTAAGACGAATAAATATACTGTTGCCTTATTTAAAATCCAATATGGATAGATTTATAGAAAAGAGCAGAACAAAAAGCGTTTGATTTAGAACATATTTAAAATCCAATATGGATAGATTTATAGCATCTACATCAATGTTATGTTGCATTAAAACAGCTATTTAAAATCCAATATGGATAGATTTATAGCCTCATCAATAACAACAAGGGTTTGTGGCTTTAACCCATTTAAAATCCAATATGGATAGATTTATAGCATCTTGTTCACTCCTTTGTTATTTTAAGTTTTTATATTTAAAATCCAATATGGATAGATTTATAGAGAATAAAATGAACTGGGGAATATTAATTGTTATATTTAAAATCCAATATGGATAGATTTATAGCTGAATCGTAGAAAGCTGCTTTAATATCATCAGTTGCATTTAAAATCCAATATGGATAGATTTATAGATTAAAGACATAAGAAAGTCAAGAAAAAAATTAAAATTTAAAATCCAATATGGATAGATTTATAGGACAGATAAACTTACATATATAGTTGAATAAATTAAATTTAAAATCCAATATGGATAGATTTATAGAAAATGTAAATACAAGCCTATACCGTCAATTTTTGCATTTAAAATCCAATATGGATAGATTTATAGATACGGGCATTTAAAAGGCAAATATAAAGTATATAATTTAAAATCCAATATGGATAGATTTATAGGTAGGTTGATGCAGTTATGCAGTTATACAGCTATGCATTTAAAATCCAATATGGATAGATTTATAGCTTGCACGCAACTGTGCAGCTGTACTTTTTTTAATTTTATTTAAAATCCAATATGGATAGATTTATAGATGTTCATTCTTTTATGACAAAGAACAGTACGGCAAATTTAAAATCCAATATGGATAGATTTATAGAATGACGAAATACAATACCGCATTACATATGATAATATTTAAAATCCAATATGGATAGATTTATAGTACTTGACTGTTTGAACCGTTATAAGCCATTTAAAATTTAAAATCCAATATGGATAGATTTATAGCCGTGGGATAAAATGATAAGTAATCATCGGCATTTTTCTGTGCTGTTTTGTCGATATACCAAATATTTATCAAATATTACTGTCATTTCAATATATCAAAAGCAACTATACCGATGATTACTTGATTTTTAGGTTCTGTCAACCTGCCGGGGGTTTTGTGCTATGTCAGGTCGACAATAAAAGCGTTACAAAAAATTTGATGTTTTATCATCCGTTTTTCCAAGAAAATCTTTATTCATCCACCGTTCTTCACGGGTATGAAACATTATTACCGAATCCTTGTCTTTTCTGATATAAACATCAAGTTCTTTTTGCAAAGCAAGTGAGTTTGCTTTACTTAAGTTTCCTTCAAAAACAGAGTTTTGAATATGTACAAGATATTTTTTGCAAATCTTAAATACCTTTGGAAGTATTTTTCTGCCCTTTTCATCACATATTATATCATATACAAGAATTACATACAATATTTACCACCACATTTCAAAGCCTTTATATTCTTTTTCTCCTATAATGTGCTTTATCAGTTTATAAAGTTCAAGTCTGATTAAGAATTGATAAGAAACATTTTTATTAAGTTCTTTGTGAAAAATAGTTGTCTTTAATTTTTCGTCAAATTCAGATGTAATTATTCGTGACGCTCTTTCGGTAAGCTGCAAACCGTTAAGTCCTTCTACAAAACTGCTTTCTGTTATTTGTTTTCGATTAAGCAAAGAAAATATCAGACGATCCGCAATCAGCGGTTTGAAAATTTCCGAAACATCAAGTGCAAGAGAATATCGCCTTGTACCCGGCTGATGAAGATAGCTTATTGTAGGATTAAGTTGGGTTTTATAAATTTCCGCCAGAGTTTTTGTATATACAAGAGAATTGACATATGAAATAAGGCTGTTAATCATATTGTCGGCAGGATGATAAACTCTTTTATCAAATTCAATATTCTGATCAATAATTACATTCCACGCTTTGTAATATTCCTGACGAATATTACCTTCAATTCCCATCAACTCTTCTATGGTTTCTACATCTGCAAGTTTCCTCCTCAAATTTTCTATAGCGGCCATTTGCTCTGACACATTCTTGCCTCTGCCGTTGTAGTATCTTAAGTTTCTGTAAATATTATAAGACGCAGCAACTATAAATTCTCTTGCTATTGATAATCTGTTTGAATAGTCGCCGTAAGCAAGCACTTGCTTAACCAAAAGCTGACCTGCAAGTTTAGTTTCCTTTGGGCAAAAACTTCCTATGTAAAATTGATAGTAATTGAAGAAATGTACAAGTATTCCGTATTTTGAAAATAAGTTCAGCAATTTAGATGTAACCGTTATTTCATTCATAATATAAATTTCTTTAATATTTTCTATCGGAAGATCTTTTACATTTCCGTCAATTGCAGTAAATCTTAATGTGTTGTCTTTTTGAGTTAAATTGCCTGACGAATATATGTAATAACTTTCCTGCATTTTATCACCTCAAATACAGCACAAATCATAGTAAGCACATGATTTGCAAATTCTTTTACTTTTAAATTTTGGCGGCAAAGCAGCCGATATAATTTTTACTATATCAGCTGCCGCACTTTCAAGCTCTCTTTCATCTTCTTCGCTAAGTTCAACATTAAGACTTTGCTTTAGCAAAGGATAATCAATTCTGCCTTTTATTCCCTCTACCCCACGCTTTTTCAGATAATAAAGATAGTATTTAAGTTGAGCAATACCCGCCTCCTCTATCTTTCTGCTTTTCTTTACCTCATGTAAAAGTTTATGCTCGGTAATAAAATCAATATTGATTGTGTTGTCGATCATAATATGTTTTTTCTTTTGCTTATAAGTGGTTTCATCTATAAGTTTTCCGATTTTGACATTTTCGTTTTCACTTTCCATTGCCAAACCGTTTGAAAAATACCACAGCTTTCTTTTACAAACATAGTAATAATAAATATGCATACCCGAAATATTATTTTCGTCCATAATCATACCTCATATAAAATTATCAGGTTCTCCGTTATCATCAGATTTATCTTGCTTTTTGGTTTTCTTTTCCTTATCAAATCTGATGCCGCATTCGGAATCATAACTGCTGTTAATAACAGGTAATTCAGTATATGGCATTTTTAATTTTTTTATTTCGTAATCGTCAATTCTGAATTTAGGTACGGAAACCGTGAAACCAAGTATTTCTTCGTTTGCCTTAAGTTTATCATCTCTTGAATAAGTATCTGATTTTAAAACTTCCAAAGCTTTTTCTATGGCACTTTCATTTTGATTATAAACATCAATCGGCACAGCGTCACTTCTGTCAATACTTCTTATTCCATCTTTTTTAAGAGAGAGATAATCGACATTTTCTTTATAATATTTATAAATTTTACGATATTCTTGAAAATATTTTGATTTTTCGATTTTTTCAACCGAAAGGTACTCATCTATAAGTTCTTTTTTAAGAACTTCAGAGATAATTCCGTCAACGCTTAAAATCGCCTGTTTTGACAACGAATGAATAGCATCGTCAACAAAACGATGTGCATTACCTTGAATTTCAGTAAATACAAAACAATTGTAAGATGAAAAGTCTTTATTACCCTTTCTGTTTACTCTGCCAAAGCGTTGGAACAGGGAAAATAAATCCGATAACTCGGTAATAAGAATATCAAAATCAATGTCAAGACTTGCTTCGACTACTGATGTTGAAATCCATATTTCAGGTATATTCATACTTTCGTTAGTTTTTTCAGAGGCTGCTAAAATCGCATTTTCTTTAGTTTTTCTGTCATTTTTTGTAAAATTGGAATGAAACAGATTTACACTTGCGTTAATATCCGAATTTTTTATTTCGGTGTACATCTTATTTGCGATATCAATTGAATTGCAAACGACAAGATATTTTTTTACTTTATCGCATATTGTATCATCAAATATTTTTATAATATCGTCAGACTGCAAGTTTTTTTCATATACTTTTACATTATGCCTTAGCTTTCCTTTATCAGAAAAATCGGATGTTTTTACATCTGTTCCGAGTATTTTTTCAATCTCGTTTCTTACAAACGGAGGCAAAGTTGCGGTAATTACAGCCACTTTACCACCCAAAGTATGAATCATCTCAATTGCATAAATAATTGCAGCCAAAACATCAGGTGAATACATCTGTATCTCATCAATAATAAACTTTGAATATGACGCTACCGCAAGTTTGTATTCATAACCTGCATATTTCAATGCAAAGTCAAATATCTGATCAGGCGTACAAATTGTAATCGGAAGTGCAAGCTGTTTACTGCATTGTGCATACGCAAAATCATAATTTTTTCCGCTAATTATTGAATCTTCCAAATAATAGGATTTCATATCGGAGTGAACAAGTGCCACTCTTTCCTTGTAATCTTCTTGAGAATTATCTCCGCAAAGTTTTTTAATTCTTTCGTACATCGCATTGATAGCTGTTTTTAACGGCAAAACGAAAAAACATTTATTGTCCCCGCACCAAAGCAATCCCGCCTCGGTTTTGCCCATACCTGTAGGTGCGGTTACAATTAAATTGCTGTCTGTATTTTTAATGCAAAATTCTTGCAATTCATTGTAATGTATATTTCGGGTATTTTTCCAATTGTTTAAAGAAGCAGTCAAAAAATCGTTGACCTTTTCGCAGTCAAGACCTGCACTTGCACTGTAATCACATTTATGTAAAAGACCTTTTAATAAAACAGCGTATTGTTTTTCTTCATCAGAAAGTTCGGTTTCAAATAAAGCTTTGATTTTCTTAATATTCCTCTTCATTTTATTGTAAGAGTTTGTATCAAAGCCAAATTCAGCAAGGAATTTTTCTATAAGCTCACGGTTTTCTTTAAACACTGTAACAGGAGAGTCTTTGTTATAGTGATGATAAAGCACAGCAAAATATACGCTTATAGGTTTTATACATTCTGATTTATCAATAAAAAAAGTTGAAAGTATACTGTGTGGAATTTCTTGTTCAGGTTGAAAATTTCCACCTTTAGTAATTCTTTTTTGAAATTGAGAATTTGCCTTACCGTTATCATGTTTTAAACATGAAACAAGTAAATCAGAGTATAAATCATCAGATTTTATATAGCCGAGCTTATAGAGCAGTTTTGCCTGCTCTATAAGCTCATTTGAATGTTGTCCGATTGTTTTGTCGGGTTTTGCAAGTTTATCTTCTATATTCATTATAAATACCTCAAGCTAAAAACACTGAATATATACCGTTCTCGGTTTTGTCAAGCATTATGCCTTTACAACCGTTTTCAATATAGTTAAGTTGACAGAAAATAATAGGTACACGATTAAACACTCGTTTTCTCATACCGCCCTTTAACTGCACAGTTTTGTAATCCTTTGGCATTAAATATTTTGTACCGCCTGTGTATCCGCCTTCCGTTTTAGAGATTATATCCATATCGTCTTTATTAATTTCGAGATACTCGACAGGCATATAAACATCAAAATCAGCTTCTCCGTAATCGACATCTTCGTCAACATCAAAAAGCTCTGTTTGAGCACACTCAAGCACTTCTACAAAATCCTCTCCTCTGCCGATTGCAGTAAGATTTCCGATATTATCCATAATATCATTCATAGTATTTTCATCTGCAACTATATGAATGATAAGTTCAATATCGCAGAGAAGTTCATAATACTTAGGGCCTTTTGCAAGCGTTCTGAAATGGGAATACGGAATAGTATACTTTACCTTTTCGTACTCATCATACACAGCCTTTATATGCTTAATACGCTTATCAAATTCTTTTACTTCTTCGGCAGAAATATTTTCATCGGCTTTCATTTCTTTGAGCCGAGTTTTCATTTTATTAATGATTTTTTTATGCTTGTCTATTCTGCGTTTTGTACGCTTTAAAAAGCGGTATTCTTCAAGCAATTTTTCATTAATTACATTAATTGTAATGCCTTTTTCAAAACTGTTTCCTTGAGTATTTTTAGCAGTTGCCACAACCTGATATGCACTTGAAAGCATATCGGGATTTTTCATTTTTACAAGCAAATTTCTGTCATCATTAAGACTGTTAAGAAAACAATCGTCCTTATACATTTTTGTTTTTAGAGAACCGTACTTTCCCTGTACGCTTACTTGCATAGGATGATAAGATGTATAACCGCAAGCCTTATGAAGTGCTCCGATAACAGTTGAATACGGCGGTAAAGGAAATGTCATACGGTTTTGTACAGTTTCTTCTTTTTTGTAATTTGCACTGTTTTGTTTTATATGAAGTCTAATTGCTTTCATATTAATTCCGCCTTACTCCGAAAAATACTCTTTAACCTGACCTCTGAGATTTTCAAAAAATTCTGTCATACTTACAGGATTAAGTTCTCTTACAATTTCGTCCTCGTTTGAAAGCTCGCCGTTACGCATAAGTGCACAACTGTAACCTTGAGCAAGTTTTTCCTTAATCGGCTCTATAATAAGTCTTTTGCCTGAAACAGAAACAGCATTTTCAAAAATATGTGTTTTTCTCGGTGAAAGACCGCCTACCACAAAAATCGGCTCTGCGTTATCAAGATTTCCCTTAACGACAAGTGAAAGATTTTCTACTGCGTCAATAAGAGCAATTACTCTTTCACACTTTTCGGCGTTATCTGCCTCTGCACCAAAGTTTTCGTCCTTACCGATTTTTTCAAGGTCAATTGTAAGACTGTAAATTTTAGATGACTTGTCATATTCGTACTGATAAGGCATAAGACCGCAATCCTTTGCATTGTTTTGAACATTTAAACCGTGCGCTTTAGCATAATTGGTTGCAAGGTAAAGGTTATTGTGAAAACGGGCATCATTAATAAACGGCTCGGTTGCAACTGCATCTGTAAGGTAAAATGAGCTGTTACGAATATATGTAGATCCTTTAGACTTTGTAAACATATATCCGCCCTCAAGTGCACGGCAGGTTGCGGCATTTATATCTTCATTAGCAAGCTTCTGCATTGCTCCTTCGTTTGATGTCTGCAAGTCATCATAAAAACCCGACTGAACGCATATAGCGTTTTTAAGACTCTCACGACTTCTTGTAGCGTACTCTTTCCCGCCTCTGAATACCTTTTGTACACTTGAAATATTACCGAGGCTTTCGCCGTAGTTGCTTGTCATATTTGCGATTACAGTTAATGTTAATGCTTTATTTTTCATAATAAAATCTCCTTTATATTAGTTATTTTTTGAGCTTACTTCAATTAATGCGCTTGCAAAAGCAAATGCAAGATCTTTATTTTCTTCCGCATTTTCAAGAAATGTATAGAAAAATGAAAATTCCATTCCGACATAAGCAGACAAACTAAGTATAATCTCTTTTGCTCTGTCGTAATCATGTGCGCAAAGAGCACTGATTATTTTTTGCTTATATGAATTAATTTTATTACTGCTTTTCATTTCAATTAGTTTTTTGGAAGTTAAAAATCCACAACTTTTTGCTGACTTAATTTCATCCATAATATCATTTCCTTTCCAAGATACATTTATGTCTATTAGCATATCGGTTCTGCTTTTTATATAGCCTTTAACGGCATTATCATCAAAATAAAACTTAAGCATCATTAAAATTACATCGTCAAGCAACACATTGTTAAGGCAACGCATATAAACTTCTTTCTCAAGATTAAACCAATAATCATCATTGATTTTTTTGACAAAGTTTAATGATTTTCCCGATAATTCTCTTAACTTTTTTAATCTTTCAAGTCGTACAAAGAATGTTTCGTAATAAGCCTTATCTTGAGATTTTGATATAATTTCAACATCATAGCTTATATAATCCTTTGAGTTTTGCAAAACAAGCATTAGTTTGTTTTTGTCGTCTTTATTTTCTGTACTGCTAAGTTGATTTGAAAAAGCATAGTTTGTTTGAGTTAAAGACTTAACAGAAAAATTGTTATTCACAAAATAAGTTTCTCTCATATCTGAATTTGAAAAAGCAAACGGTATAAAATCAAATTCTAAAATATCATTGCTCTCAAAACTTTCCTTTGAAAAACAAAAGCCGAGATTACTTGTTTTTCTGTCTTTGTCAACATTGTAGCCTCTAAGTCTGCAAGTGCTGTTATCTTCGGTAAAAATAAGTCGTTCATTGCAGTAATTCTTATAAAGGTTATTGCCGTTTTTAAAGATATTCTTTATAATTTCCGCCCTGTTTTCTTCAATGGTTGAAATAAAAATATCTTTATTTGTTCCATCAAATTTTATTTTGTCAAATAGCCCTTTAAGAACTGTTTTGCTCTTAACAAGGTCGTTTACCAATTTAATTTGTTCTTCACTGAATTTTTGACTTTCGAGAATGTTTAAAATATTTTTGTGAGTCATATATTTTTCAAAATAGTTCTCTGCAAACTCAAGATATTTTTCTTCTGTTATATCTTCACTTTTGTAAATAATACCGTCAAAGCCGTGGATATAATTATCGGGCTTTTCTTCAACATCATAGAGGACTTTGTAAACAATTCCAAAGTAATCAAAATATTTACATAAACCGACAACGGCTGCTGCAAACCTCCAATCGGTAGGCTGCAGCAAAGTGTCATAATCAAAGTAATCAATCTTTGTTTTCATTAATTCGGTTCACCTCCCTCCGATAAAAGCTCGGCAAAGCCAAATCCTGCGGATTTTCGTGAACCTATACCGCTTTTCAGCAGATAATTAATAACCGATTTATCGGCATTAATACTAAAACTGCCTAAACTGCATTCAATGTAGTTTTTGTAGTGATAAACCACTGTTTTTTTTGCGTTTAACGGTTTAATTTCAAAGTTTGAAATTAACTTTTCATCAAAACCGCTTTCAACAAGCTGCTCTTTAATTACCTGTTTTGCAATCTCCGTAAAATCCGGATTAGCAACCGAAATATACTTATCCGAATTATTCTCGGCTTTATGTAATCTGATACACAAAGGGCTAAGCATTTTCACAACAGCGGATGATGAAGTAACATTTTTTTCCGGCACAAGATTAACACTGACAAGTTTCATTTCGTTGCCGAGCGGAGCGGGAATCGGCTTGTCCTTTTGCTTTATAAAAGCAGACATAAAAATACATCCCGTATTATAGTCAGCTGTTGAAAAAGTAATGTTTAGTTGATTTTTCCCGAGTTGAATTTCCGTTTTAGAAAACTTCGGCATAGGCAGATTCACCGCAAAAGTAAAATTTCTGCGTTCCGGTGTAAAATAATATTTTTCATAATATTTTCCCTCGGCAATATCTGACAGTGACCGTTTAAAAAACGAAAGCATAATTCGTCGATAATCAATCGGCAGCTTATTGTTTTGCAAATAAAATCGCAATAAGATTTTCATAT
>OHTZ01001412.1_pt1 | contig 11660 bp, 10 predicted proteins | sample 1579011 | NCBI WGS metagenome assembly OHTZ01 (sample SAMEA3879603, study PRJEB24766) | human gut metagenome | biome: human-associated habitat; feature: feces | place: USA | collected 1985/1987
AGGTATGGCTGAACTGCCTGCTTCGTGGGGACTTGCAAGTGGTACTCAACTGTCGGATACGAAGGATATTGCTTCTTATGAAGTTCTTGGTTCGCAAGGTATCAATATTGATAATCCTACTACTTCGTTCTGGCTTGATTTAGCTCTGAACTAAACACCCAATTTGAGTAGTAATAATCGAAAGGTTATTACTACTCATTAACATATAAAAGATTGAATAACTTAAAATGTTAAAAATATGATTAAAGTTAATCGTTCAGTTCGTATTGAATGGAGGAACAATCCTTCTTCTTTTGAACTTCGGAATAAAGATGCTTTCAAAACTGACTTTCTTCGTCTTGGTTCTGCTATTCGTCCTGTTAATGAACTGCTGAGCCGTAGTGAGGAAATGCGAGTTCTTCTTCCTACTGTTGTTGGTGTATCTCCTATTGATAGTTCTTGGCAAGAACGAATCACTACATACTTAAATGATTTTCTTCTTGAGATTCCTGTTCATGGCTTAGAGTTCGATACTTCTTACGTTTTAGATTTAGGTAATCCTGCTCTGAAAAGTAATATCGACGAACTTATTGGTAAACTTAAAAAAGCTGATAAGATTAAGAATGAAACTGGTTCGGAACTTGAAGCTATTGTTCTGAAACGGATTAAGGAACTTGATGAAACGGAACTTTATAAGTATGTTACTTTTGTTAATATTCCCGATTATATTAGTTGGAGATATTGCCTTTTAAGTAGCAAAGTTGCTAATAAGGTTGAAGACATTAATAAGAGCGTCAATATTCAATTTTATCTTACTTCGGATAGTGAGCGTAAAGCACTCAAAGCTGCTCGGACGAAACTTCGCACTGATGCTCTCAAGAAATATACAGAACTTATTAATAATCCGAATAGCGCACTTATCGACAATGTTGTTGTATCGACAGGTAGCGTAGGTGATTATTCGGAATTTATGGCAATGACTGCCGATGATAAGCAATCTGTTCTTCTTGAACTTATTGACAGTGACCCGCAGAAGTTTATTAGTATTGTTGATGATAAACATCTGGGGATGAAAGCTAAGATTACTATTTATCTTTGGATGAATATTATTCGACAACTTCCGAATAGTTCTATCATTGTCGATGCTTCTAATCCGGAAAATGTTATTGGTAATAATATTAATGATGCTATCTCGTATTTCTCGAATGATAACAACAAAGGTATTGTTGCCGAGTGGAATGCGAAGTATCGTAGTTTGAAAGGTTAGTCATGTATGAAACGGTAAAAGAGTTACACATCGAAATAGAGCAACGAATACAGCAGATAACATCTAATAGACATCGGAGTATTGCTCCTCAGTTTATTGATATGATGCTGAATCGAGCTGCCGTTAAATATATACAAACTAAATCAAATAGGAAAACTAATTATAAAGGCGAAGGTCTTGAAGATAGTAAAAAACGTGTAGATGATATTCAATCATTAAAACGTGAAACACCGTGGCTTAAACTTAAACGTGATAAGCAAGATGCGGATTATCCAAATAGAGCTTTCGTTATTCTTCCGGGTGATTATCTAAAACTTATTTCTTCTACTTCTCGATTAACTTATGGCAAAGCTCGACTTGTTGAGAATTTACATGAGGTCTATCCTGATGATGAAGTTAAGAATTTGTATTATCATCTGATTGATTTGTCTAAAATCACCTTAACTGGTGATGAATTTAATGGACAAATTATTGTTAATGGGAATGAGATTGATATTTCAGATATTCTTTCTCTTTATGATAGTGATTCAGATAGGATTGATTTGTATGAAATTGCAGGTTTAACTGGTGATAGATTACGTCAAGCTCTTTCTAATGAATATAATGTTTATTGGGAGAATCTGATTGGTCGTTATTATAAAGATTGTATTATTATTACTTCTAATGCAAAAGATGAAATTGCATTAAAAGTTAATGATACAGACATTCCTGTTATTACTTATAATACTACTTATGACGAGTTCGTAAATGTAGGAAATAAGTTTTCTGAAAATGATTTAATTGCTACCGAAAATATTCGAGCTACTCTAAACAACTTCTATGGTAATAAAAATAGACATCTTAATCCAATAAGTGAACTTGTTGATGATAGGCTGTTTGTTTATTACGGTGATGATTTTTGTGTTGATGCGGTTAAGATTTCATATATTAAGAAGCCACGTCTTTTTAATATTGATATTAACCAAATGTCAGATATGGAAGTTACACCTGATTTCATAGATAGTGTAGTTAGCGATATTCTTCTTGTTCTTAAAGATGACAGTTTTAGTGCTGTTAAACAACAATCAAATTTAGAATAGAAAATGAAAAGTGTAATTGTCGCAAATGATTTTCTGACAACACTTGCTAATAATGATGTTAGCAAGCTGACTCGCGGACAAGCTGTTCTTCTTAATTCGGCTGGTAAAGTCGTTGCAGCTGCTTCGGATGTCAAGGATGATGAGATGTTGCAGTTTGTTCTTGGTCTTGGTGATGGCAAGGTTAAACGCGGCGTTTGGATTAATCCTAAGTGGTCGAAGCAACATAAGGAAGAGTATCTTGCTCCTGCTGGTAAAACGTATAAGTTTACGAATCTTGTAGCTAATCGTGGTATTGGTTATCAAGGTTTCGATGCTGAGGTTATTATCTCGTGCAAACCTATTAATTCTTTTGGTGGTTATCCTCTGGAAGTTTACAATGCCAGCGTAACTATCAACGGAATTGATGAAGCAAGTGCAGATATTATTGCTCGTCTGAAAGTTGAAGTTGAAAAGACTTTGACTAAAATTAATGCTCGTTTTGGTGCTGATAGTATTACGATTGATGATTTCACCGAAGCAAGTGTTACGTTTACTGGCGCCGCAGGTTTTGAGTATTATGTAACGTTTGATGGTATTCTTCGTGCTACGCTTGAAGAGGGTGACGAGAATCAAACTCCGGTTGGTACTTATGACCAAGTTGCTAAACTTGAAAAAGAAGCAGATGTTGCCGGTGTAGGTTATAATCCTAATTTCAAGGAATATGACCGTGTTTATGGTGATATTTTTACAGCCACCGAGGGTGTTATGTATGACACTTATGTAATTACTTCTCGTGCTGATTTCACACATCCCTTTAATTTACATACAGAGGGTTTACAGGTTACTCAATTTATTGCTATTGACAATACTAAGAGTACTGCAATTACTGCACTCGAAACGGTATTGGCACTCATTAAGTAAGAAATTGATTTGTTAAAAATGTAACCACAAGGATAACTCCTAATGCTATTAATTGTGGTGTTAGGAGTTATTCTCTTAATGATGCTAATGTTATGCGACAAGTGGGCGTGCAACCTCCTGCCCCACCGGGGAGCGAGGCCGCAGGCCGAGCCATACAAGTTGCACCATTATTATTATTAATCGTCATATAACAATAAATACGATTAGTATTATGATAAAGAGAATATGGAATAAAATAACTACTTTTTTAAGTGGTTATTATTCAGAACATAAAGACGATATTATTATTGGTTTCGTCATTGCTACTGTCGTAGGTATTTTATTTAAGGCTACTGTTGCTACTTGGTTTATGAGTTTATGGATTACATTAGCTTATCAAATCATTACTTGTGGTATTCAAGCTGCAAGAAAGAAAGCAATAACTGGTTTTAAAATCCATCCTATTATTATTAACTTTGTAGTTGGAGTATTTATTTCGTTATTGTTCTTGGTATGGCAGTAATTAATCTTCGAAATGTTGTAGCGCTCGGTGTGCTTGAAGATGGTGTATATCCGAGTGTTTATAATGGCCAAACCGGAGAATATATTGGTACAGTAGATGGTGAAGGTGCTGGTGTTAAAACAGTTCCTACATTATATATGTACTATCGAAAGAACGGCCATCTATATTTATATAGGACAAAGGAGAGGATTGAAATAGACTTAACTAATGTAACTGCTTACGATAATAGTGCTCTATTTAAGCTAACTGAAAAATCTGATATTAGTTCTGCAAAGATTACTGAGTTTGAATCTCGAAATATTGATGTAGGACATTATGAATATAAAGTTCCGTGGGTTAAATCAACTCAACAGTATCTTTATATACTTGTACCGATTGTTCGTTCTATACATACAATTACAGTACAAGGTATCATAAGTAATCAGATATTCACTCTTACTGGTATTTATGTTCACGAGGGTAAATCTTGGTGGATTTATCGGACGAATGTAAAGACCAATTTTGATTTTAATGATGCTGTTAATGAGATTCTTGATGTTCAAGTATATGTTCGTGAGCTTACAGCTGAGGACTTAAATCCTGTTGAACAACTTACAAAACTTTTATTTGAACATATTAATAATAAGTTTAATCCTCATGAGGTAACAAAAGAACAAGTTGGTCTTGGCAATGTTGATAACACTGCCGATATGGATAAACCTGTATCTCGACCTCAAAAAGAGTACATTGATGCTCTTGAAAATAGGGTTAAAGGTTGGTTCAAACAGTTGAATGTTTGGATTAACAATCATGTTACTGAAGTTAATAAAAAGTTTCAAGATGTTTGGGCTGCTATAAACAAGAAACTTGATAAAGAAGATTACGAGAATGACAAAGATAATTTCAATGCTCATATTCGTAATTATGATAATCCTCATAGAGTTACTGCTGCACAAGTTGGTTTACCAACAGCCGCAACTGATATTGAGAAATTAAAACAAAAAGCTCAAGAACTTCAAGGTTTGCTTATTAATAAGCAAGATAAAACTTCTGAAGAACTTGTTACTGATAACAAACGTATTGTAGATGCTATTAATGAGATTTATGGTATTGTTGTAGAACATAATAATCATGTTCGTAGCAACAGTATTAATCAAATTGAAGTTACAAGTGAGATTCCTACTACGTTTGAAGATGGTACACTTTGGATTCGTATTCCTCGAAATGAAGAAGATTATATAACAATTAAGATTGAAGCTGTTCCGGTTGATTCTACTATACGAATGATTAATTCGGAAGGTAAAGAATCAGCAGGTATTTGTAGTGCAAGTCTTGAATGTTTAATTCAAAGCCGTTTACATTATATTGTAGAAAAAGAGAATTACATTACAAAAGATGTTTATGTTGATGTAGGTGTTGAAGATACGACAATTAATGTTGTTCTTACACCTAAGACTAAAAAGACATTAACTGTAAATGCAACTCCTGATAATGCTTTAATTATATTTACTGATAAATCTTCTAATGTAGTTATTGCTCAAGGTACTGGTACTCTTATATATGAAACTTATGACCCGCGTGATATTTTAATTCAAGTTGGTGCAAGTGGATATGAAACTTACGAAGAGCGTATTACGTTAGATGAGAATATAATTCGTGATATTACTCTTATTGCTCTACCGGTTGAACAAGGTGCTGTAAGTCTTACGGTGGTCGATAGCGAAACAAAGGCCAAAATAGCCGCATACGTCTATGATAAGGACACGGGTGGTATATTAGGTCAAGTCACAAAAGATACGCCGCTACAACTCACCGGAGATGTCAATACGAGCCGAATTTTGAGGTTTGTTTCGTCGGGTTATATAGAGGTTGAACAACTGGTAACTTATGCAATTCCTACCGCAGAAGTTACTGTTGAAATGGATAAAGTTCCAGTTCAATCTGGTACTATCTATGCAACTGCTGTAAATACTGAATCTACTGCTTTAGACGGTGTTACGTTTGAGTATAAACTCAGTACCGAAAGTAGTTGGAAACCTCTCAATAATGATGAATCGACTGCTGGTAAATCTGAGGCTGTTACAGCTCCAGTTGGAACAAGTGTTGATTTCCGAGCTTCTAAAACTGGTTATATAACTAACACTGGAACTGGTGTTATTACTAATAGTGAATCGAGTGTTACTATTGTACTTGAAGAGGTTCCGCCTGAACCTACAACTAAGGAGTATTACATATATGTAGGTGATAGTGAAACACATCAACCTATTCAAGGTGATACAACTGCTTATTTGTGGGTTACTGATAATTGGGTTAAACAAACTCTTAGCGGTTCTTTCAAAGGTTTTAATTATACTGGTGAACCCGGTAGTACTATTAAAGTTAAATTTGAATCGGTTGGTTATGATACATTAGAACAAGATGTTACATTACCGACTGATGGGGTTGAGCCTATTCAAATAGGTTTATTAATGGTTAAGGAAACTCCTCCTGAACCTACTACTAAGGAATATTTCGTATTTGCTGTTACTGAGAAGAATGCACCTGTTGAAACAGTTACTGCTGCTTCTGTATTAGTTGATGATGAATGGATTCCTCAAGATTTACGAACTGTTGTAGCAAGTATCGGATTTAACTATACTGCTATACCGGGAACTGTTATTAAAGTCAAATTCGTTGCTACTGGATTTATTACTGAAGAAATTAATGTTACTCTTCAAACTGAAAGTGATGAATCTTTAATCGTACCTGTTACTCTTCGTTTTGAGGACGGTATTGATTATATGCAAATCGAAGGTGACGGTACTAAACATCCTATATTTAGAGTTGGTAATGTCGAATCTAATTAACGGTTTAATGATATGAAAGAATCAGTAATTCGCAAAGTATTTTGTGCCTTAAACTGGCCTCCGAAAACTGGTGCTTTTCAGAAGTTAATTACTTTTGTAGTTGAAGGTTTAGCCACTAAGGCTGAATCTTCAACTGTTCAACAATTACAAACAAAAGTAGAAACTCTTGAAGGTACTGTTAATACATTACAAGAAACTGTTACTACTTTAAGTGGTAAAGTAAGTACATTAGAGAGTAATTATACTTCTTTAGAAGGTCGTGTAACTACTCTTGAAACACCGCAAGGTTAATAAAATTCTACAACTATGGCACAACTTAATCTTCTTGAACGAGCTACGGAAGCTGTCGTAATGCTTAATGGTAATCGTCGGCAGGTTCTTGATATGTGGCTTAATGGTAAAAAAGTTTGGCCAATAGATGAACCTGTTGTAGAATTAGCTGTTGATAAAACTCTTGTTATTCTAAATAAAGATAATAATTATCATGATATCATAACTGTTTTCGCAAGTGATACAGTTGAATGGGAATTTGGTAATTAGTTTGTTATTATAGTTAATCGACCAAAAAAAAAACAAATGGCAACTATTCCGAGTTATTTATCATGGGTTCCTAAAACTGGTACTGGAAATGCACAGATTAAGATTAATTCTGCGAATCCTTATACTGGTCGTGCAGATAGAGGCACTAAAATTTCCGGTAAGATTGTCGGAAAGTCTAACGCAGTTACAGTCACGGTTCTTGAAAAGGCTGCTGACGAATTTATCGCTCCCGATGGTTTAACTATTAATGTTGCTAAAGGTGGTGAAACAATTCATGTAACTGGTAAGTCTAACTCGAAACTTCTTACGTTTACATGGAAAACTAACTTCGGTATTGCAAATGTAACATCATTTAAAGTTAATGATAGTACAACAGCTACGTCTGGTACTGCTATTACTGGTGACCCCGGTGCTACTGGAAAATATACTTATGATGTTACTGTTGTTGTACCGAAGAATGGAACTATTAAAGCTCGTTCTGCAACTCTTGAAATTAAGGGTGAAGGTTCGACTGTTGTTAAAACTATTACTATTACTCAGGCTCTTGGTGACAGCTATCTGTATCTCAATTTGCAGGGTACAACTACCGCAACTGTTACTATTCCGAAGGGTGGTGGTGAGCAGACTCTGAGTGTTCTGTCGAATGATAGCTGGACATTCGAGCCTTCTAATTAAACTAATTAATCATTTATGAGTGTTATTACTAATAAATGGAATGACGGGAGTGGAGATTCAATTTCTATTGAATCTCCCTCTTTTCAAGGAAACCAGACTGTTAAGATTTCATCTCCTGTTCAGAAAGGTACTTCTAAAAGAAGTATGCGGTTTATTGGAAAATGTCAAAAAGATCCCAGTAAACAAGTTGTTCTTATTGTTGAACAAGAAGCTTCTGTTTATACATATGATTTAATATTAAGTAGTGATAACACTAAAATTGCCGCAAAAGGTGGAACTGCAACTATTACAGCTGTACTTAAAACGTATCGCAATGGTAATTTAGTTAGTACAGATACTGTTACTCCAGTTCTATCAGGAAGCGCTACCGGATTTTCTATATCTGGTATTAAAGTTACTGCAAGTAACCGTACTACTGTTGTAGGAGCTGAAAGAAGTATTACTGTAACTGGTAAGTTCTCTAATACGTTTGATAGTCAAACAGTTTCTGCAAACATTGTTATTAAACAAGAAGCTAATAGTAAAGTATTTAAAGAACTCAGTAATAGGTATGTTAGTTCAAATCCATATACTGGACAAAATACTGTTAAAGCAAATGGTGGTACTGTAAAAGTCAATACTTTTGCAATTTATAATTATACAAGTGGTTCTACATCAGAAACGGATGTAAGTTCTGAATGTACGTTTACTAATCCGAGTTTTGGAACTTGGGATTCAAGTAAACATATTTGGACTTGTCCCTCTGCTGGTACAACAATTTATGAAGATACGAGATCAGCATCTATTAATGTAAAATGGAATGATAAAAGCACAACTTATTATTTATATCAAGAAGCTAATACCGTTTCATATAGTGATATAACCATAACTAAAGAAACTCCCATTAATTTAAGTGCTGCTATGCACATTAATATTAAAGTTTCTGATGGTTTAAGTTATTCTCAGAAAGCTACTTATACAAGCGGTGCTACCACTGATATTACAACAGGTGCTAATATAACTTATTCTGTTCAAAATCCAGTTACTGGATTTACGTTATCAAATAATATATTAAGTGTAACTTCCAATAAATCATTAAATCCTCGTAATGGTTTTGTAGTTAGAATTAATATATTACTTAATGGTAAAACTGCTATTAAGGATATTACTTATAATCAAGCTGCTGGTTATTATACTTATGCTAATCCAGTTGTTACATTAACTTGTAATGATGTTCCTGCAAGCGGTGGTAGTGTTAAAACCGGAAATGTTACATATTCCCAGACATATGGTTGGAATGGTGCAACTACTGGTGCTGGTGTTATAACTGAAGGCGAAGCTTATATTAGCTGGACTGGTGGTGTTGATAATATTCCATCTCTTGGAACTACTGTTAAATCTCGAACTAAAGTAGGTGTTTTAGGTGTAACAGTTAATATTAATGGTAAGTCTGGTAATGCAAATGCTGATATTTATCAAGCTGAAAATAAAGTAACTAATAGTAATTACAATCCTCGAATCACTGCTTATGGAACTCCTACTGTAAGTATTGGTAGTGGTTTAACAGCAGCTGGTGGTTCTGCGAAGGTAAGTGCTTCCGTTACTAATACTGAAACTTATAATGCTTTGTATAGTTCGGGTGCTACTGGCCCGAATCAAACACGAAGTGTTGGTGGTAGTTTATCAATTTCTATGACTGTTAATGGTAATAGTAGATTCAGTTTATCTGGAAATACGATTACTCATAATAATATGGGAATCAATGAAACTACTGATACTGTTACTATAAAAGCTGTAAATGACAGAGATAGTTCTAAGTCAGCTACTGTTTCTAAGAGTATAGTAAACAGTAAAACTGTTAAATCTACTTCTGGTGGTGTTTATACATATGGTAATATAACAGCTGGTACAATTACGAATGCTACGATTCCTGCAAGTGGTGGTTCTGCTACTGCTAAAGCTGGAAATGGTACTCAAAGTTGGAGCAAGTCTGCTACTATTACTACTTATCAATATGATTCTGGTTCTACGCAAGATGTTACAACTGAAAATGCTTCAAGTGGAACTGCTAATGTTGTTCCGAATGTAGCTTCTATTACTGCTACTGCTTCTTCAAAGGGTACAACTGTTTCAGCTCAAACTACTGTTAAAAGTCAAGCTGTTACATGGTCTGCTAATGGTAAATCTGCAAGTGGAACAATGTATATTTATCAAGAAGCAAATGCTGTAATAGATGATAATTACGATGAACATCTTAGTTCTTATGGTACTCCTGAAATGGTTATTATGTCTAATCTAATTACTGCTGCTGGAGGTACTGCACGTGCAGCTGGAGTAGTCAGAAATACTTATACTTATTATAATTTATATACATCTGGTAGTACAGTTCCTTATACAAGAACTAAAGCTGGTGTTTATAAAATCGAAATGATTAGTAATGGTAATAATAGATTTTCTATGGATGATACGTATTTGATTACACATTCATCTATGGGAGCTAATGTTACAACTGATACTGCTAAATTTAGATGTTATAATGAAAGTGATAGAACAAAATATGTAGATGACTCTATTTCTGTAAGTAATAGAATTGAATCATATAATTATGGTTCTTGGAATATTAGTATTTCTGCTAATCCTACTTCTCTTCCAGCAACTGGTGGTACTTCTACAATCACTTCGAGTTGTACTCGTTCTAAAACTCCTGTTTATACATCAGGTAGTACTGGAACAGCAACAAGTGAAAGTGCAACTCCAACATTAGCTTTAACAACTAATCCGGGAGGTTTTACATTAAGTGGTAATAAATTAACAGCAGCTAATAATCCTATTGGAGCAAAAACTGCTACTGTAACTGCAAGTTATTCTGGTGCTACTTCTAAGTCAGTTAGTGTTACACAAGCAGCTAGCCTGGATGGTATTGGGTATATGCAGATACAAGGTGATGGAACAAGTCATCCTATTTTTAGAGTAGGTGGTAATACAAGAAGTGTTGAACCTATGTCTATTAATGAAACCTCTGAAACTGCATTTGATGAAGATGTTAGTATATTTGCAAGTATTAAGAAATTTCTAACTAAATTTGTTTAAATTATGGCTAAAATAAATAAAAAAGCTCTCAAAGCATATTTTCAAACTGGAAAAATACCTACTCAATCTAACTTTGCTGATTTAATAGATAGTGTTATGAATATTCCCGATGGGGGGGAGGATTTAACATTAGTTCTTGGTGATGGTGATAAAAACGGTGCTCCTTACGTAAATGGTTATAGATTTGTTAATAATAGGGATAGCGATACTTATTTAATTATTTCTTGTTGGGATAATGATTTAAGTGATAATGTTCCTGTTTTATTATTTTATTTTCCAACTGATAGTCCAAGTACTAATTCTGATACAATAACTTATCACGTTTTAACAAGTGCTGAAGTTAAAGATTTGTATACTGAATTAGGTGGGACTTTTAATGCAGCATCTGATGACCAAGTTGTTTCAGCTATTACGTATTTGGCTTTAGATTGGTTTAAAATATTTAATAGATATAATAATAATCCTCCTGCACCTCGTGTAATACAAAATGGTGTAAGTACTTACTTTGTATATCCTTGTAAACAAGATAACGAATGGTACGTAGGCTATGTAGTAGAATATGAAGTTGATATGGGTGGTTCTAATCAGTTATATAGACTTACTCCGGTTGGTAATTCTCAACTCAAATGGAATATTTCTGATAGTGCTATTATTACTGATTTGAGTAATTATTCTAAATGGACGAGGAAAATTATATTGTAGTTTGCATGGAGGTGGAACTTCAAATTCATGTAATATTAGAAAATCAGATGTTAAAGTTATAACACTTGAAGCTGGAACTGTTGAATATTCTGATATTATATATTCTATTTTGAATGATTCAG
>OHTZ01001419.1_pt1 | contig 11596 bp, 12 predicted proteins | sample 1579011 | NCBI WGS metagenome assembly OHTZ01 (sample SAMEA3879603, study PRJEB24766) | human gut metagenome | biome: human-associated habitat; feature: feces | place: USA | collected 1985/1987
TCGCTGAGAATTTAAGGGATTTGCCAGAATGGTTTGGAATACCAGAAAGCACGCAAGCCTACATTGAAGGAGCTAAGGACTTGCAAGTGTGGGCCGCCTATCAGGAGGGTGATTTGCTTGGCTTTGTAAGCTTGTCCTATTCTAGTGAAGATTGTGCTGAAATTGACTGTCTAGGCGTGAAAAAATTATTCCAAGGTCAAGGAATTGGAAGGGAATTAATTACGACTATAGAAAGAGAAGCAGTCAAACAAGTGGACTACCTACAGGTCAAAACAGTCGCAGAAGGTTCAAATAAAGATTATGACCGAACAAATGTCTTTTATCGCAGTCTTGGTTTTAAAAAATTAGAGATTTTTCCGCAACTATGGGATCCACAGAATCCATGTCAGATTCTGATTAAAAAGATCAACTAAAAGTGCTTGACATCCGCTATCAGAGTGCTATACTAAGAAGGTAATCGCCGATTTAGCTCAGTTGGTAGAGCAACGCACTCGTAACGCGTAGGTCACAGGTTCGAAACCTGCAATCGGCATGGTCAGAAGTATTAAGATAGAAAAAGGGGGGGTTAGAAACCTCTGTTTTCTTTTGTCCTTGATTGTTCTTTTAAGCTAAAATTTGATAAAATAGAAGATGAAAAAAAATAAAGGAAGTATCATGTCAAAAGGGTTATTAATCTCAATCGAAGGGCCGGACGGTGCTGGAAAGACTACAGTTTTGGAGGCGCTTTTGCCTCGTTTAAGAGAGGTTTATCCAGCTCAAGTTGTGACGACACGTGAACCAGGCGGAGTAGCTATTGCAGAGCAAATCCGTGAGGTTATTTTGGATGTGGATAATACGGCTATGGATGCTAAGACAGAGCTCTTGCTCTATATTGCGGCTCGCCGTCAACATCTGGTTGAGAAGGTTTTGCCAGAGCTTGAAAAAGGCAATATGGTCATCATGGATCGTTTTATTGATTCATCAGTTGCCTATCAAGGGACTGGTCGTGGCTTGGATCAGGATGAGATTGCCTGGTTAAATGCCTATGCGACTGATGGGTATAAACCTGATGTGACCCTATTGTTTGATGTGGATTCTGAGACTGGTTTGGCCCGCATTGCAGCTAGCGGTGAACGTGAAGTCAACCGCTTGGATTTAGAGAAGCTTGACTTGCATCAGCGTGTACGTCAAGGTTATTTGGATTTGGCACAGGCTGAACCAGAACGTATCAAGTTAATCGATGCCTCACAGGCTTTTGAGGATGTTGTAGAGCAAGCTTGGAATGTAATTAAAGGCTATTTATAAGGAGCAAGATGAAGTTAGCTGAAAGTCAAAGCAAACTATTTGAAGAGTTTTCACAAATTATCAGGGAAAATCGTTTGAGTCATGCTTATTTGTTTTCGGGTGATTTTGGAAGTCTCGATATGGCTATTTGGCTAGCACAGAGTCGTTTTTGTGTGACTCCTGAGGATGGTCTACCTTGTGGCCACTGTCGTCCCTGTCGCTTGATTGCACAGGGGGACTTTTCTGATGTTAAATTAGTAGAGCCACAAGGACAGATTATTAAGACGGACACGATTCGTCAGTTGACTAGAGAGTTTAGTCAATCGAGTTTTGAGGGGCAGGCTCAGGTTTTTATCATTCGGGATGCAGATAAGATGCACGTCAATGCTGCTAATAGTCTATTAAAGTTTATTGAAGAACCTCAAAGTCAGATTTATATTTTTCTTTTGACAGCTGATGATAGTCGTATTTTACCGACGATTAAAAGCCGAGCTCAACTCTTTTATTTTCCAAAGAATCGGGCTTATCTGGAAGAATTGCTGCAGAAGGAAGGGTTGTTGCTGACACAAGCCAAAGTGTTGGCGGATTTTGCCAAAGATGATGTTCAGGCTTTAGACTTAGCTAAGGATAATAGGATTCTTGATCTGATTAATACAGTAGAGCGTTTCACACAGTCCCTGCTATCTAATCAGGACCTGCTTTATTTGGACGTTGCAAAACTGGCTGTCCAGTGTAGTGAAAAGTCGGAACAAGAGATGGTCTGGGCTTTTTTAACTTATCAATTGGGGAAGGATATACAAAATCCACAAGCAAGACGATGGCTAGACTTAGTTTATGAGGCACGAAAAATGTGGCTAGCTAATGTCAGCTTTCAAAATGCGATGGAGTATATGGTATTATCATGACAGAAGTCATTGGAATAAAATTTGAAGAAACTGGAGCAGTAGAATACGTTGTTCCTGATAAAAATTACGCCAAAGATGACTTTGTAGTCGTTTTGGAGAAAAAAGATAAGCGCCTAGCCCAGGTTGTCATGGAAAACACAGATTTTCCGGAGGTTAGTTTGCCTGCGGATTTGAATCGGGTTGAAGGATTGGCAGGGGAGAAAGATTTCGCTAGATATGATGAAAATCTTTTGAAGGCTGAAAAGAGTATGGGAGTAGTGGCTGATTTAATTGCTCAAAATCAGCTAGATATGAAGGTGGTTGATATTGTCTTTCCGCTAAATAACTCTTATGTGTTAATCAGTTTTGTAGCTGAAAAACGGGTAGATTTTCGTCAGTTACTCAAAGACCTGGCTTCTTACTTTAAGACACGCATTGAGTTGCGTCAAATTTCAAGTCGTGAGGAATCAAAAATCTATGGTGGCTTAGGACCTTGTGGACGGGCGCTTTGTTGTTCTAGTTTTTTGGGTGAATTCCCACCAGTATCGATTAAGATGGCTAAAAATCAGAGTTTGTCCTTGAATTCTGGTAAGATGAATGGGGTCTGTGGTCGACTTATGTGTTGTCTCAGTTATGAAGATGACTTTTACCGAGATAGCAAGGCTAGCTATCCTGATTTGGGTGATGAAATTGAAACCAAGGATGGCACGGGTCAGGTCGTTGCCATTGATGTGATTGCAGGGACCATTAAGGTTGTATTTGAAAAAGGGCGTGCGCCCCTAACTTATGGAGTGGAGGAAGTTCAGCTAAATGGAAAAGCGTGAATTGTATGATAAATTCGAGGAATTATCACAAAATTTGATGTCTATGTTGGCAGAAGTGGAAGCAATTAAGGCGAACTTCTCAGGGATTCTGGATGAAAATACCGCCCTCAAGTTGGAAAACGACAAGTTACGTGAGCACTTGAGTCAAGTGGTTCAAGAGGAGACAGGAACTAAAATGTCTCATGGTAAGGTGAACCTCGAGGCTATTTACGATGATGGATTCCATATTTGTCCAGATTTTTATGGCCAACGTCGTGATAATAATGAAGCTTGTGGCTTCTGTGCAGAATTGTTGTACGGAGACTAAATATGCAGGTTCAAAAGAGTTTTAAGGGGCAATCTAGCTACGGTACCCTCTATCTGGTTCCCACTCCTATTGGGAATTTGCAGGATATGACTTTTCGTAGTGTGCAAATCCTGAAAGAGGTGGATCTTATTTGTGCAGAGGACACGCGCAATACGGGTCTCTTGCTCAAGCATTTTGAGATTGAAACGAAGCAGTATTCTTTTCATGAGCACAATGCTTATGAGAAAATTCCAGATTTACTGGAGCGTTTGAAGTCAGGTCTTTCTTTGGCTCAGGTTTCTGATGCGGGTATGCCTTCCATTTCAGATCCTGGGCATGATTTGGTCAAAGCCGCCATTGCTGAGGATATTCCTGTGGTAGCCTTACCGGGAGCATCAGCTGGTATTACAGCCTTGATTGCCAGTGGTTTAGCACCGCAACCTCATATTTTTTATGGCTTCCTGCCTCGTAAAAAGGGACAGCAGATTGATTTCTTCAAGGAAAAAGTATCTTATCCTGAGACACAGATCTTTTACGAGTCACCATACCGTGTGGCGGATACCCTTGAAAATATGCATGAGGTCTATGGCAATCGTCAAGTAACGCTAGTTCGAGAATTAACCAAGCTTTATGAAGAGTACCAGCGAGGGTCAATTTCAGAAATTTTAGATTATATTGCTAGTAATCCTCTCAAGGGAGAATGTTTACTGATTGTGGCTGGAGCTTCTGAAAATGATAGGGAAGAAAATCTAACATCAGATGTTATGCCAGTGGAGGCTGTTGAAGTTTTAATTGCTTCTGGCATGAAACCTAATCAGGCTATAAAAACCGTTGCTAAAGAGCGAAAAATGAATAGACAAGAGCTTTATAACCTTTTTCATGGGGTTTAAGGGGCTCTTTTTTTGTGGCGACATAAGATGTCAGAAAAGAAAGAATTATCAAAAAATTCCGTAAATATGCTTGTTTATCTCATATTTTTGTGTTATATTATCTGACATAGAATAATTTGTGAATTGGAGTGGTTTCATGGATACAGGTAGCAGTGCCTTTATATTGATTTGTTCAGCCATGGTTTGTTTGATGACACCGGCCTTGGCCTTCTTCTATGGTGGGCTCGGACGTCGTAAGAATGTTATCAATACCATGATGATGTCTGTTCTTCCCTTAGCCATAGCTTCTCTCTTGTGGATTGTTGCTGGCTATTCGCTTTCTTTTGGCGGTCATGGGAATATCTTCGGTAATTTCAGTCACTTTTTTTTTAATGGCGTTTCTGAAACTGCCTCAAGTCGTGGTCTAACCATTCCTGATATGCTGTTTGCTGCTTTTCAGATGATGTTTTCGATTATCTGTGTGGCGATTTTGACGGGTTCAGTAGTAGGAAGGATGCGCTTTACGCCTTTAGCCATTTTTGTTGTCTTTTGGTTACTTCTTGTCTACTATCCATTTGCACATATGGTTTGGGACGAAGGGCTCCTTGCTAAATGGGGGACGATTGACTTCGCTGGTGTATCGGCCTTGGTTCTGGCAATCGTTGTTGGTAAACGTCGTGATTTTGCCATTTTAGAACACCGTCCTCATAATGTTCCTTTTGTTCTATTGGGAGCGGGTCTCTTATGGTTTGGTTGGTTTGGCTTTAATGCAGGATCAGCCTTGGCTGCTAATGGCTTGGCAGTTCACGCGCTAGTGACCACCCATGTTTCAGCAGCTGCAGCCATGTTTTCATGGTTGGCAATTGAAAAACATGTCACAGGACATCCATCCTTGGTTGGTGGTTCAACCGGTTTGGTGGCAGGTCTGGTTGCAATCACACCTGGGGCTGGTTTTGTTTCAATTTGGAGTGCGATTCTAATTGGTCTTATGGTTAGTCCGATTTGTTTTTATGCTATTTCTGTCTTGAAGAAACGTTTTGCCTATGATGATGCTTTGGATGCTTTTGGTTGCCACGGCGTTGGAGGGATCTTTGGTGGTTTGGCTACTGCGATTTTTACGACACCAGATTTAGCCCTAGATAAGGCTAATATTGGTTTGATCTATGGAAAGGCGCATCTGTTTATAGTGACTATTTTAGCTATTATCTTTACAGCTATTTGGTCTGCTCTTGTGACCTATGGTATTATTAAAGTAATTGCTCATTATATGCCTTTACGTGTTAGTGACCGTGATGAAGCTATTGGTCTTGATGACTGTGAGCACAAAGAGACAGCCTATCCAACCTTTATGGGCTTAGATTCGTAGGAGAATACAGATGAAGAAAGTAGAAGCGATTATTCGTTCGGATAAATTGGAAGATTTGAAAAATGCCTTGACTGGTAGTGGTTTGGCCAAGGGGATGACTGTAAGTCAAGTTCTGGGTTATGGTAATCAACGTGGCTTTGCAGAGTTTGTTCGTGGACAGCGCATTGTTCCTACCTTATTAGCTAAGGTTAAGGTTGAAATTGTAGTTAAGGATATGGCGGTTGACGAAGTTGTTGATGCCATTCGGAGCGCCGTGGCGACAGGGGAAGTTGGTGATGGGAAGATTTTTATTGTTCCTATTGATGATGTTATCCGCATTCGTACTGGTGAACGTGGTGGAGACGCCATTTAATATAATGAAGGCTTAAACCGGTTGGTTTGGGTCTTTTTTAGTGAATTTTGATATACTTAGAGAAGTTAGTATGATTGAGGGGGTGACCAATTGGCAAAAGGAAAAAAGAAAAGCAAGTCTAAAGCTAGACCTAAGAAAACTAAAAAGAAACAGAAGTCTTTCTTGCTCTTTCCTAAATTTTTCCAAAAGTGGAGTCTGATTTTTATTGGCCTATTTGCCTTATTGGGACTCCTAGCTAGTTTAAATTTTCCAAAGTTGACTATGGAAAAGAACATGACAAGTTTGAGTCAGAAGCCATCTTACAATTTCTTTGGAATTAAAGGAGAATACAATGGTCAAAGTGTAACCCTACCGACCTGGGAGGATGATGGTAAGGGCAATCCTTACTATATTGATGCGGCTTTTCGTTCTTATGGTTCTGTGGAAAATTCTTTACAGGACTATGTGGATTTCCTTGAGGGAAGCTACTATGTAGGGGTGCACCGTTCCAATACTAGGAATTATAAGGATGCGACAGCTGCCCTAACAGGGGTCTACGCTACGGACACAACCTACGGAGACAAATTAAACAGCATCATTGAACAATATCAGTTAACCATTTATGACACTTATTAGGGTCGAAGGAGAGTAAAATGAATCAGAACAAAGTGAAACTCATTGCAATAGATATGGACGGAACACTCTTAGATAGCCAAAAAGAGATTCCTGCAGAGAATATTAAGGCTATTCAAGAAGCAGCTGCGGCAGGTATCAAAATTGTCCTTTGTACAGGACGCCCACGTTCAGGCATTCTTCCCCATTTTGAGAAATTAGGACTGAGTGAAGAAGGGTACATTATCATGAATAATGGCTGTTCAACTTATGAGACAAAAAATTGGAAGTTGCTTCAATATGAAAGTTTATCTCGCTCCGAGATGGAAGAACTCTTGCAGGCTTGCGAAGACTTCCCAGAGGTGGCTCTAACCTTTACTGGTGAAAAAACTTACTATGTTGTGGGCGATGAGGTGCCTGAGCTAGTAGCATATGATGCTGGGACTGTTTTCACAGAAGCAAAAGCTAGGAGTTTGGAAGAAATCTTTGCGGAAGGGCAAGTGATTTTCCAAGCCATGTATATGGCTGATTCTGAACCTTTGGATGCCTTCCAAAATGCTGTGCAAGACAGACTTGATCAGAGCTATAGCACAGTTCGTAGCCAAGAATATATCTTTGAAATCATGCCACAGGGGGCAACTAAGGCCAGCGGACTTAAGCATTTAGCGGAAAAACTTGGAATTGCTCCAGATCAAATCATGGCTCTGGGTGATGCTGCTAATGACCTTGAAATGCTTCAATTCGTCGGTCAAAGTGTTGCCATGGGTAATGCTAGTGACGACATTAAAGAGTTGTGTAAGTATGTGACCTTGACAAATGACGAGGCAGGCGTAGCTCACGCTATTCGTACTTGGGCTTTATAAGAAAAAGACCTTTAGCTTCTATCTGCTAAAGGTTTTTCGATTTTGGATAATGGCAATGAGAGTGGTTAGTGTGATGGTAATATCAGTTATGGCAGCGGGGTAGGCCTGAATGGTCAAATCGTAAATCAGCCAGAGTAACATATTTTCAATAATGACCCAGCGAAGCCACTGAAGGTTTGGTGTGGCAGCAATCGCTAAACTATAAGAGACTGAAGAGATGATTGGCAGATAGCCAATAAGTCCAAGCTGATTGAGATAGGTTCCTACAATGATTTGAATAATGATGAGGATGGTCAAGATAGTCTTGGTCATCTTCTTTTTGACCATCAAGCTATTACGTATGATGGAAATACTAATGGTTAAAGCACCGGTATAGCCACCCAATAAGAGGTTGGCAATAGCAGTAAAAATGTAGTCGGTAATTTGCCAGACCAGCATTTTATGTTTTGATTTTGCAAAAGAGGAAATAGCGACACAGAGAGCTCCGATGGCTGAGAATACTTGTGCTAGAAGATAGATTGTCATGATATAACTTTCAATTTTTGTCTCCATTATATCACAAGGATTCAAGAGATTTTCATCTCTTTTTTAGAATTTACAATCCTAATATATTAGCGTTTACATTAGAAAATGATATAATAAAAGTGTAGAAAAGATTATTCCCTTAAAAGTAGAGAGAACCCAATGTTCCCTTGTGACATAGGTCCTGTCTTTACTTTTACGATAGACTAGAAATGAGGAAATAATTATGAAAAACAAATTTTCTCAAGTAATCGTGCTTTCCATGGTTACCCTTTCCTCAATGGCTTTGCTGACGGCCTGTTCCAGCCATAAGGAATCGAGTTCAGCAGATAAGACGCCTAAGAGCAGCCAGGTGACCTCATCAAGTAAGGCTAAAACATCCAGTAAAGATAGCGGTAAGACTAGCAAGTCTAGTGCTAAGGCCAAGGAATCTTCGGGTGCAAAGACGGAGTCTTCAAGCACGCAAAGTAGTCAAAAGGCTTCTGCCCCAAGTTCGAGTAGTAGTCAGGCTCAGTCATCATCTTCAAAGAGTTCATCAGTTCCCTCAAGTAGCCAGTCCCAAGCACCTAAATCATCAAACGAGAGCCAATCTTCAGCCAGTCAATCTCAAGCGCCAAAGAGCTCAAGTGATAGTCAAGCTTCAAGTAGTCAATCTAGCAGTCAAGCTCAAGCTAAAACGGATATGCAAGTAACCACCGTGGATATGGATGTGAGTGCTGTAGCGCGTGGTCAGTTTGATAGTATTGCTGGTACTTGGAAGTCCAGTGATGGCAGTCGTCTGGTCTTTAACAACACTAGCCTAGTAGGAGATATCACTGCCCAAGGTCAAGCGACAGTTCACAATTATGTGCACCCGAAAGATAATTATCAAGAGGGCTCAGGTAAGTATGATGCCACCCTCTCAAGAGATAGAGGGGACACTTCTGGTATTGTTGGAGATATTAGCTTTGTCTCTAAAAAGGCAGCTATTTCTGGTCCTAGCTATGAACAAGATACCATTCAAGTAACCAGTACTGATGGAACAAAGGTCTACTTTAAAGAATCAGATAATGTGACACTACCTAAAGACGTGACTGTTACTGACAATCAACTTCCAATTGATGGTGGTATTGCAGAATCTGGCAGCTACACGCTTACCAAACGTACAGCTGTCAAAAATACTCCTAGTGATACAGCTCCAGTTGAATTTTACTTAGAAGCAGGCGATAAGATTAACTTTGATATGAAGGTTACTCAAGACGGTCATAGTTGGATTTCTTACATCAGCTATAGTGGTGTTCGCCGTTATGTTCAAGTGGATTAAATAAGATATCTAGAAAGGTCAGAATTTCTTCTGATCTTTCTATTATTTTGTGGAAAAAGCCTTGTCTATTCCCTAATAAATCGATACAATAGAAAGGTCGGTTTAACCGAAAATTTTTAAATAATGAGGACAAAAATGTGTCAGTAAATTGGCAAGATATTGCGTTTTCTTTCCTCGGTGGTTTGGGGCTTTTCCTCTTTAGTATCAAGTATATGGGAGATGGTCTTCAACAAGCAGCCGGAGATAAGTTGCGCTTTTACATCGATAAGTATACCAGCAACCCGTTTTTAGGGGTTTTGATTGGTATTGTCATGACGGCCTTGATTCAATCGAGTTCAGGGGTTACCGTTATTGTCGTCGGTCTGGTTTCGGCAGGGCTTTTGAGTCTTCGTCAGGCTATTGGTATTGTCATGGGGGCAAATATCGGTACAACGGTAACTTCCTTCATGATTGGTTTCAAGCTTGGTGACTATGCCCTTCCAGTGATTTTCCTGGGGGCTGCGCTTCTCTTCTTTACAAGCAATAAGAAGCTCAATAATCTAGGACGTATCTTGTTTGGTGTTGGGGGGATTTTCTTTGCCCTTAACCTTATGGGAGATGCGGTAGAACCTTTGAAGTCAGTTACAGCCTTTAAGGACTACTTGGCAACCTTGGGTGATCGCCCAGTCATGGGGGTTATCATCGGTGCTGGCTTGACCATGTTGATTCAGTCGTCAGCAGCGACCATCGGTATTCTTCAGAGTCTCTACTCAGGTGGTTTGCTTGATCTGCAAGGTGCCCTTCCAATCCTCTTTGGGGATAATATCGGAACAACTATTACAGCGGTTCTAGCTGCTCTTGGTTCGAACATTGCAGCTAAACGTGTGGCAGGGGCTCACGTCCTGTTCAATGTTATTGGGACGGTCTTGTGTTTGATTCTTTTGGTACCATTCACAGCCTTGATTCAATGGTTTAAGTCTGTGCTTGGATTGACACCTGAGATGACCATCGCCTTTGCTCACGGTACTTTTAACATTGCAAATACTATTGTTCAATTCCCATTCATCGGACTCTTGGCTTACCTTGTGACTAAGATTATTCCTGGTGAAGATGAGATTAACAAGTACGAAGCACTCTACTTGGACCGTTTGCTTATCACACAAGCACCAGCTATCGCCCTTGGTAATGCTAAGAAAGAATTGGTGCACTTGGCATCCTATGCTTTCTTTGCTAAGGGAGATGAAAAATACTTCGATAAGGTTGAGAAGTATGAAACAGCAGTTAATAGTATTGACGAAGAGTTGACAACTTACTTGATTGACATCTCTAACGAATCTCTTAGCGTTTCCGAGAATGAAGTTTTGGCAAGTGTGCTTGATTCTGTTCGTGACTTGGAGCGTATGGGTGACCTTGCCCTTGCAAGTGCTAACCTTTCACAACACATTCATAGTAAGGGAATTGAATTCTCTGATACTGCCAAGGCTGAGCTTGCGGATGTTTACAACCGTACTCACCGCATCGCCCTTGATAGTATTCGTGTGGTTGTAGATGATGACAAGGTACTTGCAGGTCAAGTCATCCTTCGTCATGAAGAGTTGGAAAAACTTGAAAAACAATTGCGTAAAATACATACCAAACGTCTTAACAATGGTGAATGTACTGCGCAAGCAGGTATCAACTATGTTGATTACCTCTCACATTACACACGTATCGCAGACCATGCGATTAATCTTGTTGAAAAGGTTACAGAAGGTGTGATTTAATAGAGAAAGTCGAGAAAATTTCTCGGCTTTTTTGATATAATGAAAGCGTATTAAGAATATAGAAAAATGATGAGAGGTGGTCCTATGACCTATTATATTTCAGCCAAACGTTTTTACTTTGAGAATAAAATCAAGGAAGGTGGCTACCTAGAGGTTGTGGATGGTCATTTCGGTGACTGGACAGAAAAGGTACCAGAAGGTGCAGAAGTACTGGATTACAGTAATTATCAGATTGCTCCGGGTCTTGTAGATACTCATATTCATGGATTTGCGGGTTATGATGTCATGGATAATTCTGAGGAAAGTCTTCTAGGCATGAGTCAAGCCTTGCTTTCAGCAGGTGTGACCTCTTTCTTACCGACAGCCCTAACAGCGCCATTTGAAGAGCTGAAGGCTATTTGCCAAACAACAGCTAATACGGTTGGTAAGGAGACTGGTGCCAAAATTCAAGGGCTCTTCTTTGAAGGACCTTATTTTACTGAAACCTATAAGGGGGCTCAAAATCCTAAATACATGGGAAATCCAAGTGTGAAACAATTGCAGGCATGGCAGGAGGCGGCTCAAGGGAAATTGATTAAATTGGCTCTCGCTCCTGAACGTGAGGGAGTGGCTGAATTTATCCAAGAAGCAACCAAGCAAGGTGTGACAATCGCTCTAGGTCATTCCAATGCTACATATGAAGAAGCCATGGCAGCAGTGGAAGCCGGGGCGTCCGTTTGGGTTCACGTCTA
>OHTZ01001421.1_pt1 | contig 11583 bp, 5 predicted proteins | sample 1579011 | NCBI WGS metagenome assembly OHTZ01 (sample SAMEA3879603, study PRJEB24766) | human gut metagenome | biome: human-associated habitat; feature: feces | place: USA | collected 1985/1987
AGGTGCCAACTACATTCCGCAAGACAACTTCCTGCCACGCGTCACACCGGAACAGTACGAAAAGACAATCCTTGACGCCGCCAATGTCAACATGAACATGCTTCGCATCTGGGGCGGCGGCATTTATGAGAATGACCTGTTCTATGAACTCTGCGACCGCTACGGCATCCTTGTCTGGCAAGATTTCATGTTTGCATGCAGCCTCTACCCCGCTGAAGGGGAATTACTGGAGAATATCCGCCAGGAAGCCATCGACAATGTGAAACGTCTGCGAAACCATGCCTGTATCGCCCTCTGGTGCGGAAATAACGAATGTAATGACGCCTGGTTCAACTGGGGCTGGCAGAAACGATACAAAGCGCAGAATCCGGAATATGAAAAGAAGATCTGGAAACAGTTCACCGATCAGTATTACGTCACCCTTCCCGAAGTTGTGAAGGAATACGCACCCGAGAGCTTCTATTGGCCTTCTTCCCCGTTCGCCCGTGAAGACGGCGGCAGCGATGACCACAACGGCGACCGCCACTACTGGGATGTGTGGCATGGTAAAAAGCCCATCGAGACGTACAACAAAGAACGAAGCCGTTTTTTCAGCGAATATGGCTTCCAATCCTTCCCCGAATTTGAATCCGTGAAGCGCTACGCTCCCTGTGAAGAGGACTGGGATATCTATTCGGAAGTCATGATGTCCCATCAGCGCGGAGGCATGCACGCCAACCAACTGATTGAGACTTATCTGCTGAACGAATATCGCAAACCCAAAAACTTCGAAGCCTTCCTCTACATGAACCACGTGCTGCAAGGAGATGCCATCAAAACAGCCATCGAGGCACATCGCCGGGATATGCCCTACTGCATGGGAACGCTCTTCTGGCAACACAACGACTGCTGGCCCGTGGCTTCCTGGGCAAGCCGCGACTACTACGGTCGCTGGAAAGCGCAGCATTACTTTGCCCGCAAGGTTTACCGTGACATCCTCGTTTCTCCCATCACCGACGAAGGCGAAGTATTGAACATCCAGGTGGTTTCCGACCGCCTCAAATCCTGCAACGGCACGCTCCAGGTAGAAGTTATGAAACTGACAGGAGAGAAAGTGAACAGTTACAAACGAAATATAAAGATAGACGCCAACAGTAGCCAGACGGTATTCTCGGTTCCTTTGGGTGAAGCCTTAAAAAACACACCTAAAGAAGATGTATTCGTTCATGCCGTCCTGCTGACCGACAAAGGGAAAAACAGTTATGCCAATAACTACTTCCTCGTGAAACAGAAAGAAGTGAACTATCCCAAAGCTGCTATCACTTCGAGCATAGAGCCCATCGAAGGCGGTTTCGAACTGACCCTCAACAGCGACAACTTTGCCCGTGCCGTATTCATAATCATCGGCGATGTGGACAGTTCATTCAGCGACAATTACTTCGATATATTGCCCGGCGGTTCTGTGAAAGTGAATGTCTATACCGATTTACCGCAGCCTGCATTTAAAAAACAATTAAAAGTTATTTCCCTGAGCGACGAATACTAATCCATTCGTACTTTTCCATTCGCATATTCCGCATCGCTTAGTTCTCCCTGGCTTCCCAATCGCCATCACCCGTATTCAGGTGATGATGATTGGGAAGCTTTTTTATTGTAAGGAATTAAGAACGCGGTATTCGCTCATTGATACGCACTTACGCATCTTATTAAAATTAATTTCTAAAACCACTTGTTTTCTATATGAAATTCACAGTATATTTGTAGCAATAAAAACAGTTATTTGTTTTAATTACAAAAATAAAACTATAAATATCATGAGAAAGCAACATTACCTTTTAGAAAGTAGGGCTCCGCCTGTATAAAGGCACATCAGTGATGTGAACTGGAATAAACATTGAATTTGCAGCACACAAGCATTACAGACGTGAAACATAAGTTCCGTACACGTGGAATACAAGTGTTACATACATGAAACACAAGCGTTACATATCTGAATATACCTGTCAACACAAATATTTTAATTAATCTTTTAAAAGTCAGAATCATGAATCAATTATTATCAAACCCAACCCGCATTTGTGGAAAATGCCACCAGGAGCTTCCTTGTGAAGCCTTTTACGTCAGTCAAAAAAGTCAATACCGGGATTGCTATTGCAAGAAATGCCGTGCAGAAAGTAGTCGTCTGAGGCGGAAGCAACAACCTCATTCGTCAATCTCTGACCATCCGAAAGCCTATCTCGTCATCACTCTGGTCAAAAACAGGGAGGTGCGGATAGCCCTCATTCGCCACGCCAAGCAAGTGGTGAGCGAAAGCATAGCACGAAAACGGCGAAGACTCAAGGAGGAGGTAATGAGTGATTAGAGTTTAGTGATCAGTGGTTAGTAGCTTGTATCTGAAAATACGGTTACTGATCACTGGTCACAAATTCACGGATCACCAACAATTCATCACTAATCACTAAACACTAATCACTAAAAACCATGTCCAGAATAAAAAAACGGGGACTTGATTATTTCCCCATAAGCACCGATTTTATACACGACCGCATTGTACGCCGGATTATGAAAAGTGAAGGCGATGCCGCCGTAACCGTACTGGTAGAAACACTTTGCAGCATCTACACTAACGAAGGTTATTATGCACTGGCAGATGCTCTTTTCTACGAAGACCTGGCGGACAACCTATATGAAAAAGATGCAGCCTACGTGCAACGTGTCATTACTCTCGCCTCAGAGTATGGTCTTTTTAACTCCACGCTCTTCCGGGAATATGGCTTGCTGACTTCAGCCGATATTCAGCGCCAGTTTCTTTTCGCAACCAAGCGTCGCAACATTTCGCTGATAGATGAACGTTACTACCTTCTTTCACCTGAGGAACAGACTCCGGCGATATCGTCCGGTAAAGGTAAGGAACATGAAGAAGATACTTCTAAAAGCCCGAAGGCAAATCAGGAAACAGTCCCTGGGGAAAATCCGCAGATAAATTCAGGAAAGGATAGAGAAATAAATCCGGCTGTAAATTCGGAGAAAGGATCAGAGAGAAATCCGGAAACCGTTTTGAATCCCCCGAAGAAAAAGAATTGTACAAAGGTGAAAATGCAGCAATTATCCCTGTAAATGCAACATTTTTCCCCGAGAACAGTCAAAATGTGTACTTTGGTACACATAGCATAGCACAGAATAGCATAGCACAGCATACAAAAGAATATCCCCTCCTCAATAGTTCCCCCGAAGTGGGAACTCAGGGAGACGCGGACCAGAAGTCCGCGGAGGGAAAGAAGGAGGAAAATTTTTCCAGAGAAAGAGTTGCGGCTAACGATACAAAAGCCACCAGCCGAAGCGGTAAGCGAAAGGAGTGGACTACCGAGGAAGTAGGCTGCCTGCAACCACCTCAGGACAAGGTACAGCGCAACTTTGACGGCCTTATCTACAACCTTCGCCTCTATCCCATTCCGCCTGCCGAACAGTACGCTATCGTCTGCAAAAGCAACTTTGGCGCCATCGGACATCCGGTGTGGCAGGGCTTTTATGATCTGCGCAACTGCCATGGAAAAATTCGTTTGCCGGGACGTTATCTGCTGAGTTTGTGTCGGGAATGAGAAAAAAGGATTGGGATGTTTTTTGGGGGGAAAGAATGGCAGATGTAGCGGAATAGCGTGAGACAACCGACTGATATACACAAAACAAAACCAATAGTTTCATGTTATTTTCCATCAATAAACATTTTCTTGAACGCTTTTGCAAAAATCATTCTTTCCATCATAAAAACATCCGTATCTTTGCAATGTGGTTAAGCTTAATACACAAACAATAAATTATCAACACTCAAAAACTTTATTATTATGCCAGTACTTTACAAGACTATTCAGTCAACAATGAAGAACAAAGACGGAAACAAACTATTCCATCCCCGCACCATTTATGTGGGTTCTGTAAACACCGAAAAGATCGCCCGGGAAATTGCGGAGTATTCCTCCCTTTCTACCGGTGACGTGAAGAATTCTATCGACAACCTGGTTACCGTACTGACCAGACATCTGCAATCATCCGAAGTGGTGACGCTGGACGGCTTCGGCACATTCCGGGTTGTCATGAAATCAAGGGGTAAAGGTGTGAAGAATAAGGAGGAAGTATCTGCCTCGCAGGCCTCGTTGCAGATACATTTCACCCCAGCCTCCACCCGTAATTCGGACCGCACCGTAGCCACCCGGTCATTGGTAACCGGCGTGAAATGTGTCCTCTATAATCCGGAACCGACCGGTTCCGGCAATGGTAGCGGCGGTGGAAACAGTGACGGTGGCGACGGAGGATTGGACGAAAACCCGTTGGGCTAAACAGCTCTTTCCTTTCTGACTAAACTATTCATTCACTCAACATGAAAAGTATCAACTTAATTGTGGTGCGTTGTAGCGCCACCCGGGCGGATTGTGCCCTTACGAAAGGAGGTGTGGAATTATGGCAATCAAGAAATCAGTATGGGATATGATCCTGAAAGTGGTTATCGCAGTGGCATCAGCTATAGCGGGAGTCATAGGAGCTAATGCAATGCCGCTATAAAAGCGAGATTCCCATATTTTTTTTAATCCTGCAGATTCCGAAGTCTGGGATCTGCAGGATTTCAAATCAATATTTCAAACAAAAAAACAACATGATTAAGACTTTAGTAAAACGCATTTTCTAATCATCACAAAACCCAAAGATATATGAAACGATACATTTTTATACTATTTTTCTTCGCTACACTTTTTCCATTTGCGGCACATGCAGGATCAGAGCTTCCATACATTGCCCCTTCTGTTCCGACCTCTCCTCAGGCAGCGGCCTTCAAAATGTACGGAGACGTGGCAGTGAACCCAGCCATGGGAGTGCCTGATATTTCCATCCCTTTGTTCAATATCGAACACCACGGCTATCAGTTACCTTTAAGTCTGAAGTATAATCCTACACCATTTCATCCAGGTTATAACTACGACGTATTCGGCCGTGGTTGGGCATTATCTGTAAGCAGTTGTATATCCCGAAGCATTGAATGTATGCCCGATGAAACTACAGGTTTCAAACTGGATACCGATCAGTTTGGTAAATCCTACCGTAACTTTACGGAAGCAACCATGAACAGACTCAATTTAAAGTACGACCTCTTTACCCTGCCTGATGGCAGTTCTTTCGACTTTGTCATCCGGATAAAGTATGATGGCAAGCTCGAGTACGTGGTTTCAGGCGGACGCGATGTAAAGATAACCCACGTGGCTGATGCCAGTAAGATATATTCCTTTAAAGTGGTGGACGAACAAGGCATTGAATATTCTTTCGATGGCGCAGATACTACCTTTGCAGGACCGGGATGTACCATTACCCCTTATGGTACTGCCTACGTATCTTGGCAACTGACTTCAATCCGCCTACCTCATTCCGCAGAGCTTATTACTTTTGCCTATGGAAAGAGTATCAGCTCCAACTATGGACGGCAACAGGTGGAACCAGCGGTACGTTTCCATCATATTTATGAAGTGGATGGAGATCCGGACAGGTTTGACGTCACTTTCCAAACCTATACGCAACAGCACGCCTATCAAATGAAACTTTTAACCTCCATAGCTTATGGCAGCACAACCATCAACATCGACTATCAAGACGGCAGCGACAGCGAGCATTACAACTATGCCAAAGCCATCAACATCAGAGATAACGGCACGCTTATCCGGAAAATCAATCTGGAGCAACATCAAGGAATTTTGCACTATCACGGATCGGGGAACTTGCCTTTTAGTACTCTTGACAAAATTACACTTCTTGGTAGCAATGGCATTACATCCGAGACTTATCAATGTGGATATACATCTTCAAGCGCCAGCTTTGGAGGAACAGACCATTGGGGCAACCTGAATTATCGTTCCGATATTCACAATGTGGCCTGCCTGAATCTTTTTGTCGGCTTCGATGTATCCAGAGCTGCCTCTTCCACTTACGTAGTAGATGTACCCAAAGATGGAGATGACCTGTCTCCATTGGATAAAGTGAGGATTTCCAATTCATACGCCAATACACGAACACCGAGCAGTGCAGAAGCTCATTGTGTGCTAAACAAACTAACCTATCCGACGGGTGGTTATACAGAGTTTCACTTTGAGAACCATGAGTTCTTTACGTTTACAGATTATGACGGTGACTATATTCACAACAAAAAAAGACGTATCAAAACCCAAGCTACCGGTTTCAGAATTCGTGAAATCGTCAATTATACGGCAGAAGGTGTACGAAGTGACTCCAAACACTACTGCTACGGGCAAACTGATTATGACGCAAATGGTGGAATAGGAGGACGTTATTTTCATACAGGTGCAGGTGAACCAACCTTAGATCCTACTATTCAGACCTATATGACTTATCAATCATCAGAGCCTATTCCGATGTCGGTACTAAACATGGTGCTCGGCCTTGATCCGTCCGGACAGTATCGTTCTTTCAATTACAATCCCTTTATGAGTTATGATCCATCAGCAGGTCTCATTGCTGCTAAATGGGAATGGGAATGCACTTTCAGCGCATTTAATTTTCAGCGGTTACTGAATGGCCGTCCTGCAGTGGTCTATCCTGAAGTCACGGTCTATTATCTGAAAGATGGAGCAACTACATATACTCCCGAAAATTGTAATGGAAAAACCGTTTATCAATATGACATCTACGAAGCAATGCAGTATGACACAGCCTTTTTCGAGAAACCGCAATACTTCAACAATGTGCTTTCGTATGTGGGAGAGAAATATCGCTATAATTTGCTGAAAGAACAAACTGACTACATGAGCGACGGACAGGAGTATAAACTGAAACGACGCGAAACACTCATTTGGCATCCCAGTGGCGCATCAGTGGAAGGTTGGGAATATTCCAATCGATATGGAACTTTATCTTTTGTTCCCCAAACCGCTACCCTTGGTGATTTCTACACTTTTACCTACCAATTGCTCGGACACTCACTCCTCTACCAGCGTGACATAACCATTTATGATGAATCGGAAACAGGTATTACAGAAACAGAGCAATACAACTATCTCTCCGGCAACCGGATGCTAAAGAAAAAGCACGTTGCAGGTAAGCTGCAACAGGAAACCAATTGGGAATATCCTAAATTGTCACAAACCGGCACTACCACGGATATAATCCGCAAAATGGTAGAGAAACACATTATCGCTCCCGTGCTGACAAAAAAACAAAGTAACTCCGATGGCTATGAACGTGAATTCGGAGAGTTTCCCACACAGAGCGGAGACACATTAATACTGCCCACCCGACTTTATCAAAAGTGCTATGCAACGAATAGATTCCACAGCGAAATCCTCGCTTACTCTCCTAATGGAAATCCCCGCGAAGTAATCTCCAGAGACAACTTACATACGGTCTACCTATGGGGATATGGAGATCGATATCCTATTGCAGAGATCAAGAATGCGACTCTGGCACAGGTAGAAGCCGCCGTGTCCTCCATTTTTGGCATGACATCCTCTGCATTGGCACAGAATTCCCTCCCCGATGCAGCCAAACTGAAAGCCTTGCGCAAACACACGTCCCTCTCAAAAGCGCAGGTCACTGTTTTCACGCATCTTCCGTTAATAGGCGTCAGCTCCGTCACCGACCCTACAGGAAAGACCCTGTATTACGAGTACGATGAATTGGGACGCCTGAAGAGAAATTACTATTACGAAAACAACATCATGCAGGAAAGCGAGAAACGTGTCTTGCAGGAATATGACTATCATTACCGTAACCAATAACTAAAATCCGTACACACTTATGAAACGAATATATCTATTACTTTCACTTTTATTGTGCCAACTCTTGTGCATGTCGCAGGTAAGCACTTCTCAGAACTACATTAGTGCCCGTACTTACACCTCGGCCGACCGTAGTGGTTGCCGTGAACAGGTGATATACTATGACGGCCTGGGCCGTCCCTCACAAACAGTAGACCGCAGCATCACCCCCGACAAGAAAGATATCGTCTCCCTACAGGAATATGACGACCAGGGACGTAAGCTACGAACATGGCTTCCCGCCAAGTCTACAGGAAATGGCAGCTATATGAATATCTCCTCCCTGAAGAGCGGCGCAAGCTCGTTGGCAAGCGGTGATTCACGTCCCTATGTGCAGACCACCTACGAAGCCTCTCCTCTGAACAGACCGATTGCAGAACATGGAGCAAGCGAGGCATGGGCAGAACACCCTGTAAGCTACCGCTATGTTACCCGTAATCCTCAGTCGTTTCCCAATTTTTCCAGCTGGGTTTCCTACGGAGATTTATTGGGCGTTTGTACTACGGATGAAGACGGAAATCAGGCTTATGATTTTAAAGACGGATTGGGACGTACAATCCTGGCGGGACATATAGATGGTTCCGAACCCTATTTCACTCATTATGAATATGACAGTCGCGACGATCTGGTGGGTGTTTACCCACCTTCCGTTCCTTACCCCAAACCGGGAGAACCTGAAGGAGCTTCTAATAGGCAAAGCAGTTATTCTTACCGCTATGACTTCCTGCACCGCTACATTTACAAGAAACTTCCGGAACGTGATGCTATCTATTACATCTATGACCGTGGAAGCCATCAGGTCTTCTCGCAAGACGGCGAACAACGTGCCCGCGGAGAATGGAGCTTTTCCCTTTCCGATGAATTTAGTCGTCCGGTAGTGACGGGAACTTGTCACAACTCCTATTTTTACGAGGATTTACAGTTATCGGAAATCAATGTGAAAGCACGACGTGATGATACAGGCACTGCCTTTCATGGTTATATCCCCGAGAATATCACGTTGACGACTCCTGTAGTGTATACAGTGAACTACTACGATGATTATTCTTTCATCGGCAAGCACGGAGTACCCACGTCTCTGAACTACACCACACCCCCTTCAGGTTACGGGACCCGCTACACGGAAAGCAGCAAAGGATTGCTGACAGGAACGGTTACAGCACGCGTGGACGCTACCGGAGTGACCGGATATGATTACGCCGCTTTCTATTACGACGAGCGCGGACGTATCATCCAAAGCCGGACAACGAACCATTTGGGAGGAACTGAAGTGGAGTACGTTACCTATAACTTCATAGGCGATCCTTTGAAGCGCCAGCATGTTCATACAGCCACGGGTAAGGCTACACAGACGGAAGTATGTACATACGAGTACGACCATGCGGGCCGCCTGTCAAAGTCAAAACATAAATTAAACACAAATGGTGAGGTGACACTCATAGAAAATACGTACGATGACTTGGGACGTATAAAAAGTTGCAAGCGGCATGGCATGTCTGCTCTTACAACAAGTTATACCTATAACATCCGCTCATGGCTCAAGAGCCAATCTACCGGTACATTGTTCAATCAGACTTTGTATTACAACGAGTCATATGGTGGAAACACACCCTGCTACAATGGCAATATCTCCGCCATGAGTTGGAAGGCTTCGGGTGATACGGGATTACACGGATACCGATTCAGATATGACGGACTTTCCCGACTGACCTCCGCTGATTATTTATGGAACGGTATTTCCAGTACGAATTACAGTACTTCATATACGTATAATAAACAAAGTAATATAACCTCACTCCGGCGTAATGGTCGCACAGGAGCTTCCTCTTACGGCCTGATCGACAACCTGACGTTCACGCTGGACGGTAACAAGCTAACGCGTACGGACGATGCTGCCACAGCTACAGCTTATAATGGTGGCTTTGAATTCAAGGATGCCGTGAAGCAGGCCGATGAGTACGCTTATGATAAGAATGGAAATATGACGAAAGATTTAAATAAGAATATTACTGATATTCAGTATAATTGTTTAAATTTGCCAAGCAAGGTCACGTTTAAGAACGGTAGTACCATTACTTATACTTATGCATTGAACGGCACGAAACTCCGTACTGTCCATAAAATAGGTAACACTACCACTACGACTGACTATTGCGGAAATGTGGTCTATGAAAATGGGGTGCAGAAATTGTTGCTGACCGATGCAGGATATATCACGTTGTCTGACAAGAAATATCACTACTACTTGCAGGATCACCAGGGTAATAACCGTGTGATTGTAGACCAAACAGGACAGAAGAAAGAGGTAAACCATTACTATCCCTTCGGAGGTACATTTGCTTCAGCAGACGGTAATGTTCAGGCTTATAAGTATAACGGTAAGGAACTGGATACAAAGAAGGGGTTGAACTGGTATGATTACGGAGCGAGACAGTATGATCCGGCATTAGGAAGATTTACAGCAGTAGACCCACTGACAGAGAAGTATTATGAAATGAGCCCGTATACGTATTGTGGAAATAATCCGATTAAATATATCGATCCAACTGGAGCAGATATGGTAATTTGGTATGGAGATGAGAACGGAAAACAAAGATACTTTATGTTTAATGGAATAAATGCAACCCAAGCTCCTCAAAATTCATTTGTCAAAGATGTTATAACTGCATATAATTATAATGTAGCGAATGGAGGTGGTGAAAATATGCAAGCAATTGCAACTGATAAAAAGATGAGAATTGGAGTTGTAGAAACGGGTTATGATAATGTGTACTTGCCAAATGCAAATGCTATAAGATTCAATCCTACAGCTGGTCTCAAGTTGGATGATGGCAATATTTTGTCACCAGCTACCGGTCTTGAACATGAAGCTGCGCACGCGGTTAATAATAAAAAAGGAGTAGACAGTAAGATTGATAATAAATATGGTACTACAGAAGAACGTTCCGTTATAAAAGGAGCTGAACTGAAAACGGCTAAGGCAAATGGTGAATTACCCGCAAATCATCCTGGAAGAAAAAGTCATGCTGATGGTCAGTGGGTTGTAACTCGTTCCGTAATATCTAATAAAGAATTTAGCACTAAAAGTTCCGAAGAGTTAAGAAAAAAAATCAAAGAATTTAGAAATAGTTATACGCCAGAACCATGAAATTAATTTTAGTCACATTTGTCTTTTTACTATTTAGTAATAGTCTAACATCTTAGGACATTACTAAAATAAGGTTTATATATGGTCAAGAAGGAGCTCTCATACCGATAGCCACTTCTTGCGATATCAGTTTCATAGCCCAATTTGGCGAAGATCTCAATATTTTAACTACTTATGATGGTATGTTTATTGCACAATTTCAGGATTTGTATTCAAGGCTTTCACATAGCGATTCAACCTTTTTAATAGATCCAAGAATTATGACCGTCGTAAGCTATGAAGAAAGTATTCCCAATGATACTCTTTATATGGGGGAATATTTCGGAATAATCAAAAATGGGAATCGTATGCAGGACAATGACTCATTGTTGAATCTTGTGAAAACTAAGATAGGCTGGACACAATATACCCGGAATGTGATAGAAGCCATTTCTATTATAGAATTCTTACCGTATTTTGATGATGATATTGCTAAAATACTAATGTCCAATATTAATGAGACATTTTTTGCGACCTTGAATAAACTCCCTGTTACTGAAACCAACTCATTTGTAAAGCAAAAAAGATTGTTAGAAGATTATGTAAACAAATTATCTGATGTACAGAAAGCTAAATTCTATGAAGTATTTTTTAAAAGATTTTATA
>OHTZ01001422.1_pt1 | contig 11582 bp, 7 predicted proteins | sample 1579011 | NCBI WGS metagenome assembly OHTZ01 (sample SAMEA3879603, study PRJEB24766) | human gut metagenome | biome: human-associated habitat; feature: feces | place: USA | collected 1985/1987
AAAAGATGGTACAAAATTGTAAGAAAATGTGATACCATAGAAATAGGAAAAATTGACTATAACTTTATGTAAATCAGGTGGGTTATGAATATCAAAGTTCAGTTATGTGGAATTGTACTACTATTGATAGGATTTTTGTTGTATTATCCGAAGAAAAAACTGCAGACATCTTCAAAGCGTGCTTTTGTGTGGTTTTATTTTATTACACTCTGCTGTGTTATTCTGGATATTGTGTCAATTGTTGTAATTGAAAATGCAGCGTACTTGCCCGTAGTATTTGTAAAATTTATATGTAAGAGTTATCTGATCAGCCTGGTTGCAACTGCATTATGCAGTATTATATATATAGGTGTTGATATTGTATTTTATAAAAACTCCTTCAGACGGGCTGAGATTGTATGTGGAATTCTGGCGCTTGCTATCAGTATATGTATTATGGCACTGCCTTTGGATATTTTCTTTGATTCTGAGACTCATGTTGTATATACATATGGACCGGCGGCGATGATGACTTATCTGGGAACAGTGGGAATTATCCTTACGTGCTGCTATTTGTTGGTAAAATATAAAGGTTATATTCAGAAGAGACGGCATAGTGCGATGCTTTTGTGGATGTTGATATGGTATGCTTCTGCATTGATCCAGTTCCTGAATCCTCAATTCCTTGTAGTTGGATTTGGCAGCTGCCTTGGGGTTGTGATCATTTATCTCCAGTATGAGAATCCGGAGATCAATATGGACCGTGAAAGCGGAATGTTCAACCAGACTGCAATCTACCAGCTTATTCGGCAGATTTATTATGAGAAATCGTCATATGCAGTATTTACTTTTATTAATGACCATCGTTTTGCCAGAGACTATATTCAGCTGACAATGCCGGGATTGATTAATGCGCTGCTTCATGTAAAAAATGCGTGTGTATTTAAAACAGCGGATGATGAAATTGTCATGATGATCCCGAATCATGATGTGCAGGAGTTTAGCACTGCAATGGTGGAAAAACTGACTACCAATGAACTAGGGCAGCATGATGAGAATGATAATTTGAAAGTCCTGTTTATGAACGATTGCCTTCTTGCACCTAAACCTGAAGATTTTTTTGCAATACTCCGCTATTGCAGAAGAAAGAAGATAACGCAGTCTGTACGGCAATTCATTGATATCAATGAATCTGTTATGAATGAGATGCTGGATGAAAATAAATTATTTAAAACCATAGAGGAAGCAATCAACAACAATCGGATAGAAGTATATTACCAGCCGATTTATTCTACCAACAATAAAAAATTTGTCAGTGCCGAGGCACTAGTCCGGATGTTTGATGCGGATGGTAAAATGCTTCCGGTATATGACGCTATAAAGGCATCTGAAGACAGTGGACAGATACACCGAATCGGTGAGATTGTATTTGAAAAGGTGTGCCAGATGATAAAGGAACAGCATATTGAGGAATATGGTATAGAGTATGTTGAAATCAATCTTTCCATGGTGCAATGTTCAGATGAGAAGCTTGCAGAACGATATATCCGTATCATGGAGGAATACAATATTAACCCCAAGTTTATTAATCTGGAAATTACCGAGTCAGCAACAGTAGAGATGAAAAAGACTCTGCTGGCTAACATGAAGAAGCTGATTCAATATGGAATCACGTTCTCTCTGGATGATTTTGGAACAGGGCAGTCTAATTTGAACTACATTGTAGAAATGCCGGTCCAGATTGTAAAGTTTGATAGAGAAATGACGAAGTCATATTTTGAAAGCCACAAGGGTCGTTTTGTCATGAATGCTGCCATGCATATGATTCAGGGCATGAAACTGCATATTGTATCTGAAGGTATCGAAACAAAGGAACAGCTTGAGACTATGGAAGAATTGGGAATAGAGTATATTCAGGGATTCTATTTTTCCAAACCGCTGCCGTTATTAGAGTTCATTGAGTTCATAAGCCATCAGAAGGAAGACAGCCAGCAGGAAAGCCTGGTAATGTAGAAAAGAGGGAATGATATGTTTAAATTTGTGAATAAGAAGAACAGAACAGTAGCTGCATTTTTGCTTGTGTGCTGCATTACGGTAAGTATGCTGTATTCAACACCTGCTTATGCGTTAGAAGTGACACAGACAGATGTAAAAATGTATACGACATCAGGTACACCTGTGTATGCCGCACCTGATCTGAATTCTACGATTGTGGTATATCTGGAGAGATTTGTGAATGTGACTGTAACAGGAATTACAGATAATGGGTTTTATCGTGTGAATCTCAATGGAGATTATTATATACCGGGACCGTATCTGATCAGTTCCGTGCAGCCTGATAAGACAGAGAAACAGAAATCACTGGATAACCTTGACAAGTTTACCAAGGCTTATCAGAATCAGCTTGAACTAATGAAGGGTTACAGCAGTGCTTTTGCACTTTTGGATGTTACAGGTGATGGTATTCCGGAGCTTTTTGATCTGAGTGGACAGGAAATCTATACATATTATGAAGAACGTGCAGTTATGATGTATTATTCAGAATATCCACTTACTTTCTATTATGATAAGAAGAATAACAAGCTGCTTGGAAAATATACATGGAACAGTAAAGAAATATGGGAAGTATATTATGTAGATAAATCACTTCTTCCATGGGGACAGATTAAGTGCAATTCTACAGATGCATCAGCTTACAAGTCAAATGCAGAAGCTGTTTCCAGATCTTATACGAATGATGATGAGACAAGAGCAGATATGTATAACATTTTGAAGAAAATTCTGTCTTTGTAGTGCGTGCTCATTGACCCTTGCAAGTTTGTATAAAATAATATATAATCAGCAAAGGTGTGTTCTGCGAAGATACGCAGATGCAGGAAAGGCATGGTTATTAGAATGAAGCACGAAGAACTGGAACAGATATTAAATGATATAGATCTGACAAAAGAGGCTCCTGCACAGGAACCACAGCGTCAGTATTATTATATGAAGAGGGCAAGACAGATCGTAGCACAGCAGGAGGAAGTACTGGGGCACAGACCGACAGCGTGTGCAGTGACATTTGGCTGTCAGATGAATGCTAAGGACAGCGAGAAACTGATCGGTATTCTGGAGACAATCGGCTACGAAATGATTGAAGATGAGTCTGCAGATCTGGTATTTTATAATACCTGTACAGTACGCGATAATGCAAACCAGCGTGTATATGGCAGACTTGGTTTCCTTAATACCATGAAAAAGAAGAATCCCCATAAGATTATCGCTTTGTGTGGCTGTATGATGCAGGAGACAACGGTAATTGAGAAAATCAAGAAGAGTTATTCTTTTGTTGATCTGATCTTTGGAACTCATAATATTTATAAATTTGCAGAGCTTCTGGTTGCGGTATATAACAGTGATCGTATGGTAATTGATATATGGAAGGATACTGATAAGATTGTAGAGGATCTTCCGGCAGAACGTAAGTATTCGTTTAAAGCAGGTGTGAATATTATGTATGGATGTAATAATTTCTGCACATACTGCATTGTTCCCTATGTAAGGGGACGGGAGAGAAGCCGTAATCCCAAGGATATTATCAGAGAGATTGAACAACTGGTATCAGAGGGCGTAGTTGAAGTCATGCTTTTGGGACAGAATGTGAATTCTTATGGCAAGACTCTGGAAGAGCCCATGACTTTTGCAGAGCTTCTGAGGGAAGTAGAGAAGATAGAAGGATTACAGAGAATCCGTTTTATGACTTCACATCCCAAGGATTTGTCAGATGATCTGATTCAGGTGATGAAAGAATCCAAGAAAATATGCCGTCATTTGCATTTGCCGCTACAAGCTGGCTCTTCCAGAATTCTACAGGCAATGAACAGACGTTATACAAAGGAACAGTATCTTGCCCTGGCTAAGAAGATTCGCCAGGAGATTCCAGACATTTCCCTGACAACAGATCTGATTGTTGGTTTCCCTGGGGAAACTGCTGCGGATGTGGATGAGACAATAGAAGTGGTAAAAGAGGTACAGTATGATAATGCCTTTACTTTTATCTATTCCAAGAGAACAGGTACACCTGCTGCCGCAATGGAGAATCCGGTGTCAGAACAGGAGATCAAGGATAACTTTGACAGATTACTCAAGGTAGTGCAGGATACAGCAAGAGAACGTGTGGGAAGACTTCAGGGACAGGTCATGGAAGCATTGGTGGAAGAAGTAAATGAACAGGATGCTTCTCTTCTAACAGGTCGTTTGTCTAATAATACAATCGTACATTTTCTAGGAGATTCCAGCCTGATTGGTTCTATCGTGAAAGTGAACCTGAAAGAATGTCATGGATTCTATTATATAGGTGAAATGGTAATATAATTAATATACTACAATCAAAATATACAATGCCACGTTGGAAAAACGTGGCATTGTTGTCGTTTTAACTAATCTTATGATTTACCCTTGAAGTCTGCGTTTTTTAGGCATATGATGAAAAAGGTTTTTACAAAATTTTTAGAAATACATAAGAGACTGTTTATAAAACAGTCGAAGGGAGACATATGGAAAAATTAAAGCCAAAGCTGTTCTCTGTCATGAAGACATATACCAAGGAACAGTTCGTAAAAGACGTTGTAGCAGGTATTATTGTAGCGATTATAGCATTGCCCTTGTCCATTGCACTTGCACTGGCGTCTGGTGTAGGTCCTGAACAGGGTATATATACAGCGATTGTAGCGGGATTTCTGATTTCATTTCTTGGTGGAAGCCGCGTACAGATTGCTGGACCGACTGCTGCTTTTGCAACAATCGTAGCAGGAATTGTAGCAGAGAAAGGCATGGATGGTCTGGTGCTGGCAACTGTTCTGGCAGGTATCATCCTTGTAGTTATGGGATTCCTGCGTCTGGGTAATCTGATTAAGTATATTCCATATACAATTACGACAGGATTTACAGCAGGTATTGCAGTTACAATTGCAATCGGACAGATCAAGGACTTTCTTGGACTTGCTTATCCGGCAGGAACAGTTACCATCGAAACAATGCAGAAGGCCAAGGCAGTTATTGCCAATATTACGACAATTAACTGGCAGGCTTTGTTGGTAGGTGCAGTGTGTCTTGCAATCCTTATTGTATGGCCTTATATTAATAAGACAATCCCAGGTTCCTTGATTGCGGTTATAGTTGGAATTCTGATGGTGAAGCTTCTGCATATGCAGGTGAATACGATTGGTGATCTGTATGAAATCAGCAATAAGCTTCCGGTTCCACATGTTCCTGTCTTTACGCTTACCGATGTGGGTGAGATTTTACCTGATGCATTTACCATTGCGATTCTGGCAGCTATCGAGTCATTGTTATCCTGCGTAGTAGCAGACAGTATGATCAACTCTAAGCATCGTTCCAATATGGAACTGATCGCGCAGGGCGTTGGTAATATCGGTTCCGCATTATTTGGAGGTATTCCTGCAACTGGTGCAATTGCGAGAACAGCAGCTAATATTAAAAATGGTGGACGCACACCTATTGCAGGTATGGTACATTCTATTACTCTGGTACTGATTCTTGTAGTATTAATGCCCTATGCAGCATTAATCCCCATGCCATGTATTGCAGCAATTCTGTTCATGGTAGCTTATAATATGTGCGGATGGCGTACCTTCGTTGGATTGTGCAAATCCGCTCCAAAGAGTGACATTATCGTTCTTGTGCTGACTTTTGCACTGACAGTTATTTTTGATCTGGTAGTAGCTATTGAGGTAGGCATTTTACTGGCAGCTATTCTCTTTATGAAGAGAATGAGCGATGTAACAGAAGTAGAGGGCTGGAAATATCTGGATGAAGAGGATGATCCGGATAGTATTGCCCTGAGGGCAGTTCCTGATCATACACTGGTGTATGAAGTGTCTGGCCCTATGTTCTTTGGCGCAGCAGATAAGATTCTTAAAATCTCTGTAAAAGAGGACACACAGTTCCTTATTATTCGTATGAGAAGTGTAAATGCCATTGATGCAACAGCAATGCATTATCTGGAACAGTTATATGAAAGCTTCCATGCAAAAGGCATCCAGATTATTCTGTCCCATGTAAATGAACAGCCTCGTTCTGTTATGGACAAAGCTGGATTTACAGAGAAGATCGGAGAGGAAAACTTTTGTATTCATATTGATGAAGCTCTGGAGAGAGCACACATTCTGGCAGATGTACAGGATAGACTGGATACAAAGGCTTTTTAAGATAAGTTAGTTATAACAAACTAAATTTCATTTATGTAAATAATGGACTTTGAAAAATTCCATGAATGTGTTAGAATTTGGAATAGGCAGAGACGGGCAAAACAATGTGCTTTTGCCCGTTTTTCATGTAATAGGCAAGAATTCTTTATTATGTAAAATTATATACAGAAAGGCTTAGGTAGAATATGGCTGGATTAACACCGATGATGCAACAGTATATGGAGACGAAGAAACAGTACAAAGATTGCATTTTATTTTACAGACTCGGTGATTTTTATGAGATGTTTTTTGAGGATGCAATAACAGCATCCAGAGAATTGGAGATTACTTTGACAGGAAAGGACTGCGGACTGGAAGAAAGAGCTCCTATGTGTGGGGTTCCTTTTCATGCAGTGGATGGATATCTGAACAGACTGGTATCCAAGGGATATAAGGTGGCTATCTGTGAACAGGTAGAAGACCCCAAGCTTGCCAAGGGAATCGTGAAACGTGAAGTAATTCGTATCGTAACACCAGGTACGAACCTGAATACACAGGCATTGGAGGAATCCAAGAACAATTATCTGATGTGCATTGCCTGCTTCCAGAATAGAATCGGAGTGTCCATTGTAGATGTAACAACGGGTGATTTCTATATGACAGAAGTAGAAGGACTTGCCAAACTTCAGGATGAGATCTACAAATATATGCCAACAGAAATCATATGCAATGATGCATTTGTGATGAGCGGATATGATATTGAGGACTTAAAGGGCAGACTTGGTATGGCTGTCTACACATTGGAACCCTGGTATTTTGATGATGATGGATGCCGCAAGTGCCTGATGAATCATTTTAAGGTCAATACACTGGCTGGGCTTGGATTGGAAGATTTCCCATCCGGCATGATTTCCGCAGGAGCTGCCATGCAGTATCTTCTGGAGACGCAAAAGACTGATCTGACACATATTAATCATATCATTCCTTATCTGGCAAGCAGATTCATGCTGCTGGACAGCTCTACCAGACGAAACCTGGAGCTGACAGAGACACTTCGTGAAAAGCAGAAAAAGGGCTCATTATTATGGGTATTGGATAAAACCAAAACTGCAATGGGAGCAAGGAGACTCAGAAGTGATATTGAACAGCCCCTGATTAATATAGATGATATCAATGCCAGGTTGGATGCTGTGGAACAGCTTTGTAAGAATACAGTCTCCAGAGATGAGATCAGAGAATATCTGAATCCAATCTATGATATGGAGAGACTACTTGGCAAGGTAAGCTACAAATCAGCCAACCCCAGAGATTTGCTGGCTTTTGCCAATTCCATGGAGATGCTGCCACACATTAAGACAGTATTAAAGGAATTTGATTGCAGACTTTTATCTGAAATTGAGCAGGAAATGGATGGTCTGGAAGACTTGTATCATTTGATCAAGGATGCCATCTGCGATGATCCGCCAGTGATGATCCGTGAAGGAGGAATGATCCGGACAGGCTTTGATAAAGACATTGATATGTTAAGGACTGCGAAGACAGAAGGTAAGACCTGGCTTGCCAAGCTGGAAGAGGAAGACAGAGAGCGAACCGGCATTAAGAATCTGAAGATCAAATATAACAAGGTATTTGGCTATTATTTTGAAGTTACGAATTCTTATAAAGATATGGTGCCGGATGACTATATCCGTAAGCAGACTCTGGTCAATGCAGAAAGATATATGACTCCCAAACTTAAAGAATTGGAAGATACGATTCTGAATGCCGAGGATAAATTAAATACGCTGGAATATGATGTCTTTTGCAAGGTAAGAGATGACATTGCCAAAGAACTTGAAAGAATCCAGAAGACAGCCAAGGCTGTGGCAAGACTGGATGTCTTTGCTTCCCTGTCTGTCGTAGCAGAACAGAATCATTATGTCAGACCGGCTCTGAATGAAAAAGGCGTAATTGATATCAAGGATGGCAGACATCCTGTAGTAGAGAAGATGATCGACCATGATATGTTCGTGGCAAATGATACATATTTGAATAATTCCAATCACTGCATTGCAGTCATTACCGGACCTAATATGGCTGGTAAGTCAACTTATATGCGACAGTCAGCACTTATTGTACTTATGGCACAGCTGGGCAGCTTCGTCCCTGCCAAGAGCGCCAACATTGGAATTGTGGACAGAATCTTCACACGTGTAGGTGCTTCTGATGATCTGGCAAGTGGTCAGAGTACATTTATGGTAGAAATGAATGAGGTAGCCAATATATTAAGAAATGCAACTTCCAAGAGTCTGTTGGTGTTGGATGAAATCGGAAGAGGTACTTCAACCTTTGATGGTCTGAGTATTGCCTGGGCAGTTATCGAGCATATCAGTAATAAGAAGCTGTTAGGTGCCAAGACCTTGTTCGCAACACATTACCATGAATTGACAGAACTGGAAGGCAAGATGAACAATGTCAACAATTACTGCATAGCAGTAAAGGAAAAAGGAGATGACATTGTATTCCTTAGGAAAATTATTAAGGGTGGAGCAGATCGAAGCTATGGTATCCAGGTGGCAAAGCTTGCCGGCGTTCCGGATATGGTAATAGACCGTGCCAAAGAAATTGCGGAACAGTTAAGTGATAATGATATTACTGAGAAGGTACAGAGTATTGCAGTAGACACCAGGGGAGATAAGCGTAAATCCAAACCGGTACATTATGATGATGTAACGATGGGACAGATGACGTTGTCTGATACAGTCAAAGATGAAGACATTATTCAGGAATTGAAAGAGATAGACATTACGACTCTGACACCGATGGATGCTATGAATACCCTGTATCGTCTGCAAAACAAGCTCAATAACAGATGGTCCGTGTAAGTAGTGTGAAAAAACCATATATGGAAGTTTTTTCACACACGAGAGTTGTGTCTGCGTACACTTGACACAAACTCGATATGCGCAAAGAACGTGCGCAGAAATGAGGGAGAGTATGGCAAAGATTCATGTATTGGATAATGGTACAATAGATAAGATTGCAGCGGGTGAAGTAGTAGAGCGCCCTGCAAGTGTAATTAAGGAACTGGTGGAAAATGCCATTGACGCCGGAGCTACTGCGGTGACAGTGGAGATCAAGGAAGGCGGCATTGAATTTATCAGAGTAACGGATAATGGCGCAGGTATTGAGAAGTCAGAAGTCAGAAACGCTTTTATGCGCCATGCAACCAGTAAAATAACACAGGTATCTGATCTGTTGAAATTACATAGTCTGGGATTTAGAGGTGAAGCGCTTTCCAGTATCGCAGCAGTATCCAAGGTAGAATTGATTACCAAGACCAAAGAGGATATGACAGGAATCAGGTATTGCCTGGAAGGGGCAAAGGAAGTCTCCTACGAGGAAAATTTCTCAAAACTGCTATGACAGAGGGCAGCTATGTAACTGATCTGTTGGAACATCTGGCATTGTCAAGACCTGATATCTCGATAAAATATGTACTGAATGGACAGACGAAATTCTTTACCAATGGGGACGGTGATCTGAAAGCAATTATTTACCGTATCTATGGAAGAGATATCGCCAATGAAATGATTCCTTTTCAGACAGTGGAAGAAGATCTGGTATTAGAAGGATTTCTTGGTAAGCCGGTGTTAAATCGTGCCAACAGGAACTTTGAGAATTACTTTGTAAACAGCCGCTATATCAGAAATAAGCTGGTGTCCAAGGCAATAGAAGAGGGATATCAGTCCTATATGATGCAGCATCGTTATCCGTTTTGTGCGATACATATTACGGTGCCACCTGAAAACGTAGACGTAAATGTCCATCCGAATAAGATGGAAGTGCGTTTTGCCAATCAGAATGCAGTATATCAGAAGATTGCTTCCAATATTGCACAGTTTCTGGCTAATCAGGAGATGATACCGGAGGCTGCACCTGGAAAAGTAGCTTATTATAACAAAGAAGAAGCTGCACCACAGAAGGAACAGGTGGTTTCGCCCAAAGAGCAGGATGATTTCTTTGTGGATAACAGAGTAAAAGAAGAACCAAAACCGGATATGAATTCACTGCTTCACAAGATACTGGGAACAGATAAGCCTTCTGAACCTTCTAATCTTGGGGTGATTAAGGCTAAAGAACAGATTATCATCGAGAAACCGGAACAGCTGAATTTCTTTGATGAGAAGATTCTGACCAGGGAAGCAAAACAGGAATACCGTATTGTCGGACAGGTATTTGACACATACTGGATTATAGAGTATCGTGATAAGATGCTGATGATTGATCAGCATGCAGCCCATGAGAAGGTTAAGTATGAACAGATACTCAAGAGAGTGGCAAGTCAGGATACTCTCACGCAGACCCTGACACCGCCTATTATTATCAGCGTAACGGCAAAAGAAGCAGATGTTCTTCACAACTATGGAAAATATTTTGCCGAGCTTGGATTTGAGATCGAAGACTTTGGAATGAATGCATACGCAATCAGAGGTGTTCCCTATGATCTGTTCAGTTATGATATGAAAGAGCTTTTTGAAGAAATTCTGACAGAACTGTCAGAAAGTCCGGTAAAGGGTGTTCCACAGATCATCCGGGAGAAGATTGCTTCCATGGCATGTAAGGCTGCGGTCAAGGGAAATAATTCCCTGACTTATGAGGAAGCGGATAAGCTGATTGAACAGCTTCTGGAACTGGATAATCCGTATAATTGTCCTCATGGACGACCAACGATCATTACCATGTCCAAGTATGAAATCGAAAAGAAATTTAAAAGGATTGTGTAATCATGGAGAAACAACCGTTAGTGGTACTGACAGGTCCTACGGCAGCAGGGAAAACCAAACTGTCAATAGAGCTTGCCAGGGCAATAAATGGCGAGATCATATCTGCTGATTCCATGCAGGTATATCGTCATATGGATATTGGCTCTGCCAAGATCAGACCGGAAGAAATGGAAGGAATTCCTCATTATCTGGTAGACATACTGGAACCGACACAGGATTTTAATGTTGTGCTTTTTCAGAAATATGCAAAAGATGCCATGGCGCAGATCTATGCCAAAGGCAAGATACCGATTCTGGTAGGAGGAACGGGATTCTATATTCAGTCTGTACTTTATGATATTGATTTTACGCAAAATGATGAAGATACACAATTGCGTGAAGAATTAGAGCAGATAGCAGGGCAAAAGGGAGCAGAATATCTGCATCAGATGTTAAGAGAATGTGATCCGAAATCTGCTGAAATGATTCATGCCAATAATGTAAAGCGTGTGATTCGGGCAATCGAATTCTACAGACAGACCGGACAGAGGATATCAGAACATAATGAGCAGGAGAGGGAGAAGACATCAGCTTATGATTCCCGTTATTTTGTTCTGACAGATGAGCGCGGGAAGCTGTATGCCAACATAGATAAAAGAGTAGATCAGAT
>OHTZ01001428.1_pt1 | contig 11551 bp, 9 predicted proteins | sample 1579011 | NCBI WGS metagenome assembly OHTZ01 (sample SAMEA3879603, study PRJEB24766) | human gut metagenome | biome: human-associated habitat; feature: feces | place: USA | collected 1985/1987
CATTGAGCGGCTTCAATGCCTGTGTTGGCTGTGCAGTAACGTCCGGCTGCGCAGGGATAGCAACGGGCGGCTGCGCCGCTGGCATCATCCGGATCCCAAGGATCTGTGTAAACAGCAGCCGCACACAGGCGCCAAACATCGGATGGTTATGGGATTCTCTGCCATCCCAGCGCTCCCAGAGCGTCGTCGCACCATTTCGTTTCATATGTGCAAAGGACACTGCTTCGCTGTCATTGGTCAGAAGCCTTACAGCCAGATCCCCTGCACCGATGGAAAACAGTTGTTCCAAAAGCATCGACGTGCCGAAAATTCCGGTATCAAAACGTCCGAGCGCTTCATATTTTTCGACCAGATGCTTTTTCGTCCGCTCATCCCCAAGCCCAAGTGCCAGTCCATAGGCGTTGCCTGCTGCTCTTCCTTCGCAGAACTCTCCGGTTTCCGGATCGAAGTAAGCGTCAAGAAAAGCATTTTTGACATTCTTTTCCCGCTCCGCAAATCGAATTAGCAGTTTATTATTCATTTTTTCTGAAATTTGCATCATTTCCTGCAATCCATGCAAGTAGTAGAACGTATTGATAAATGCCTCCGGCAGCTGCTCCTTTTCCTCTGATGCCGGGAAGCACCAGTCGCCCAGACACCAGCCGCCCTCTTCTTCGCGGACCACAAGTCCCTTTTCACTGTGGGCATCCATATAATCGAACCAGCGCAGGATCGCGTCATAGCCCTGCACAAGCAGGCTGTCGTCCCCATAAATTTTTGCCCATGCGAGCGGAACCTGATACACTGCGCAGCCCCAGCCGCCGGGTCCTCCTCCCCCGCCCAGAAACGGCGCGGTATGTGGGATATGTCCGGTTTCTGCGCCCTGGCTGTCCAAAATATCCTGATACCATTTCCGATACAGCTCTTTGGCATCCAGAAGCAACATCGCCGTTTCCGCCGTCAGCTGACCGTCTCCGGTATATCTAAGCCGTTCTCGGTGCGGGTAGTCTGACGGAATGCAACCATGATAATTGTCCAGCTGCGTACGAATATAGGCTTCATAAAGCCAGTTCAGCACTGGATCTGAGCAGGAAAAGCTGCTGGTCACCGCCACATCCGTATGAATCACTTCTGCATACAGCACCTCACAGGATCCCTCCGTCTCAAAATACCGAAAGCCATGCCAACAAAACAACGGATGCAGTGTCTGTATCCTTCCATCGCAGATATAATGATCCTGCTGCAGCTGATCGCTGCCGCCCGCCGATTCAAAATCCAGCGTACCATCTGCTGCCAGCTCCTCTGCATGGCGTACCGTAATGCATTCTCCTTTTTTTCCAAGGCAGGAAAGCACAACGCGCCCGGCGATATTTTCCCGACAGTCATAAATTTTTCTGCCATCGTACTCCCCAATCAGGATCGGATAAAGCTTTCGGATCACACGATCCGGCGGACAGGTCTGCTCTTCTAAAAGGGTTTCCGGTGCATGGACCGGCTGTGCTGGCTTCCAACCGGATAAATCAGCGCCCGGATCCTGCCAGCCTTCCGGCTCTTTCCGCAAATCCCGCACCTCTCCCAAAAAGAGGTTGTTTTTCAGCAATCCGCCCGGATGCCACAATGTCTGCCGGTCGCTTTCAATCCATTCCTGTCTTCCGTCTGCATCCGTCAACGTCAGTTCAAACCAAAGCTTCGGCAGACCGAAAACAAATTTTCCTTCGGCAATCCGCTCTGTCTGATGATACCAGCCATTGCCCAGTCGTACTGCAAGTACGTTTTCTCCTGCTTTTAAATATGGAAGTAAGTCAAAGCTTAAATACCGGCAGCGATGTGCGCTGCGCTCCTCCCATACCGGATACGTTGTTTCACAGCCGAGCACCGACGCGTAGTCTGTCATCGCCGGCATCAGCTCCTGATCGCTGATCCTTTTTCCATTGATATAGAATAGAAAATATCCCAGTCCGCAGATTTCCAGACGGGCGCTTTGAAAGCGCTCTGTCCTATCCAGCCAGAAGCTTCTTCGAAACAGCGGCGCTTCACAGCCTGCGCCGCCGCAAATCCAGTGTTCTTTTTTCAATCTTGATTCCCTCCCGCAGCCCTTGCCGCCCCAATATCAGAAAACATGCCGCCCTGACATCTGCTTAGATGATAGAACGGCATACGCACTCTTCTAAATATTGGAAGCCTGTTTATTACTGACTTACTGTCATTTTCCCCAGAATTTCTTCTACTTCCTCTACACTCATCAGGAGGTCTTCCGCTATTTTGGATACAGAATCGCCTTTTTGATACTTTTTAGTTACCAACTCAACCGTTTTTTGATTAGATCCTTCCAGGCGTCCCTCTTCACGTCCCTCCTCGCGTCCCTCTAAGCGTCCTTCTAAGCGTCCTTCTTTACGTCCTTCTTTACGTCCCTCTTCCAGTCCTTCCTCGCGTCCTTCTTCTTGACCTTTCCTACGTCCTTCTTCCAGCCCTTTCTCCATGGCTTCCCGAAAAATCTCCTTCGACCGATAATTCAACACTTTTCCTCCCATAACTTCCGTAACCTCCTTCTCCACATTGTCATATTTCGACGCCAGTTTTTCCACTACATTATTCGCCAGTTCACACAACGCGCCGCCGGTAATTGGCTTCATACGCCCGCTTTGGCACTCCTGATCCAGCCGTGCAGCTACGTTCTCATATTCCATCCGCAGACTGCGAAGCCGTTTTTCATCTCCATTAATTTTTCGAAATTCTTTTTCATACCGAAAAATATAAAACGGGATCAGCATCCACAGCTGTTTTTCAAAAATTTCTTCCAACGTATAGTTCTTTACTTTCAGGATCGGAATTTCGTAAAATAGTTCTTTTTGTCCGATACAAACGCAAATTTTCAATTCATCCGGCGTATTCGAATTGCTCCTCAGATAGATCACTGCAGAATCCGGAAATTTCACATACAGCACACCGTCCCGGTATTCCTTATTCATCAAAGCAATCTGCGCATCATATTCCCACATCCGAATTTCCATCGTCCCATCCGCTGTGCTCTGACATTCCAGATGATATCGTTTGGAAATTCCCTTTAAAGAAATCAATGTCAGGTTGGAATCCGTAACCCGCTTCTCCTTTTTCCCCTCCGGATTCCTCAAAAAAATCTCGTTCTCATTCGATACCACTACTTCCCGCCCGGTATAATTCGTGCCGAACAGCTCGTTAATCAGTGGAACCACCAGCTCTGGGCAGTCCTGCAGCAGCGTGCGGAAAGTGTCATCATAAGGTGTATTGATTGTCTCCATCTTTTGCCTTTCTGATACATTCATCATATACCAGGAAGACTTCTTTCTGCAAGGTCTTCCCGATATCTCCATCTGTTCCTTATTCAGTTTTTGTCTGATAGAAATCTCTGGTCGATCCGACCTTGAAAAAGTAGAAAAGATTTCAGATTCTACGGCATAGGCGACTTTCCCTCTGCAAAAGCCGCCTGCCATAATAGAAATAGAATGTATTTAATATAAACAATATATCAGGAAAAATCAACAGCAACCGCTAGACAATACACGGTGAACCGCCGATTTATAGAGATACCAGCTATACCCTGTAAAATATAACGTCTTTTTCCTGTTTTCAAAAACAGGCGATAGCGAGTTTTTAAACCAATTTCTTGCTTCTACCTCACTTACTTCCCCGTTTTCTATCTTTGTATTTACATTCGACTGAATCATCATAAAATCAATAAACTGCTCCATAGAAAAATCATAGAATAATTCATATGTGATCTGATTTTTAATGTGAAAATAATCCGGCAGTTCACTTTGTTTCCACGTGTTTTCGTTTCTGGGCGGTTTGGGAAAGCGCTTTAAATATTCCTCATGATACCAGTTTGTATAAGCATCATTTCCCTGCATTTTATCTATAATCCAGAAATCATAAATCAGAAAAATACCCTGATCCTGCAGAGCATGTCCCATATTCTCTAAAAACAAATCCCTGTCAACCCAATTTACCATTCCAGCTGCAGTTATGATATCATATTTTTCTGCTGGCTCTTTTGTTTCCTCCGCTTTTGCCCTGTAAAATGTATATGCTTTATTATCCTTATATTCCTCTTTACACACTTGAATCATTTGTTCTGATATATCAGTTCCTGTAACCCTGTCGCAAATCAGGTGGAGTGCTTTTGTCGATAATCCAGCCCCACATCCTACATCTAATCCATTCCGAAAATTGGAAGTAACTTCACAATCGCTTACAAATCGTTCTATTACTTTTTTATGAAGCCATGGACGGTTCATATATCCTTCTGCGATTCTCTTTTCATCAAATGTAATTTTATCCATTTCCCCTCCAAATTAAATAATTGCCTGTAAAAGATGAATTCCCCTGCTGAGCAAACTATATTGATAATCTTTATCATATGTTTTTTTTAGGATTATTTGCGGCATCGCTTCTTGAGGTACATATCTTAAACAATAATTCTGCAATTCCTCTATATTTATATCTGTCAGGGGATATAAATATAGCTTATACGGATTTATTACTGTAATAATTTGAAGTAACAATCTCCCTGTATATTCTATCATATCAATATTTTGATATCCTTCTAAAGCAATCTCTCTAAACGTCCTATGTTCATCATAAAAATTAAATCCAACTTCTCCCTGAAATCCAAATGCACCGCTTACTGGCTTTCCATTAACAATATAACTGCTTCCAGGTCCATTTTTACCAATATGAATACATGAAATATCTCCTAATTCCTTCTGAAAACCGGAAACAAGAATATTCATATTATTTGCTACTTCTGTTTCTATATTAAATTTTTGAAAAATTTCAGTTTTTAAATTACATCCGTTTAGCGCTTCTATTCCATCCGCCATACCTATTATTCCGTCATGTATAAACCCGGGTATTCCAGCTACCAAAAAGCGCCCCGGAGATTTCTCTCCGAAGACGCTTTTCTCTCGCACCGGCGCTTTTGCGCCGGCAATATCTTTTCCTGGAAGAAACGCGACTTGCGTTTTCTCCTTATGCCAGAGATCCCATCGGGTCCCAGGGCTTTAATACGATCGGCTCCTGCTCGTAAGCTTCCAGAACCTCTTTCGGCAGGTACTTACGGTTTACAACGATCTGATAGGTATACTCGTCGAACCATCTGTCTGTCATAGTGTAGTAGCCATCTCTTCCGGCATCGGGTCCCCAACTGTTCTCAACTCTCCAGCGATTGGGCTGTCCGTTTTCATCGATGTTCACGCCCTGGAATACCATTGCGTGGGTCATCAGGCTCTGTCCGTAATCCAGACGCTGTGCCTTGGTCATAGGGAAGTCGGTCTGGAACAGATCTTCCAGTGCAAAGATCTTGGTATCCATAACGCCGCTCTCTCTGGTGGAGCGCTTGCCGACGTCACAGCCGAACCATACCGGCTCGCCATCCTTCATCTGTGCAATTGCAGCCTTTTTCAGCTCTTCGATCGGCAGATTGACATATCTTACCTGACGGCCTTCTGCAACGTTGCCCAGGTACTGTACGGTGTAGCTTCTGTAGTACGGCTTGTCCGCAGTCGGCGCATTGATCAGGCTGATGTAATCATTTAAGTTCAGACCGATATATTTTGCATAGAATTCCTTCGGAGTCAGACCGCATTCCCGATGGAACTGCTTGTCCTTGTCACGGTATTCGAAATCAAAGGTCTTGGGCGGATTGCCAAGGCAGATGCAAAGCATGTTGTAAACAATCTGCATCATTTCTTCCTTCTTTGCAAGCAGCTCTTCTTTGGTGCTGCCGGCACGGTATGCTTCCCGCAGAGTGCATGCGAACTCCCGCAGCTTTTCTGTCATGTAAGATACCATTTCGTTTGTGTTGGAGGAAATTTCGCTTTCCGGCATCGCTTCCTTCGGAACCAGTCCGTATTTGTCTACGATTGCACAGAGCATATCCCACTGTCCGCCGTCATTTAAGGGTGCGGAAAGCAAATGTGCGATCAACCGGCTGTCTGTATCCTCTTCCAGAGTATCCAGAATTGTATTCAGGAAATAGTTGGATTTCTCCAGCTTGTCATAAAACAGGGTATAGTTCTGGGACAGCTCAAAAGTTTCCAGATTGCAGTGCTTCATTACCTGAAAACGCATGCAGTTTAAGGCTGCGAACATCCAGCAGCGGCCGCTCTTTTTCTGGTTGGTAATCTTGCCCTGCTCCTGGCTGATAGAAAATGTATTCGCAATCTCTCTTTCTACACTACTGTCTGTTGCAGCTGCATTTACGCCCTTGCCCACAACTGCATTCTGAGCAACGCGGTTTGCACGATCCTGCACAAATTCTTTTCCGTACTTTTCCAGAAGTTCCATTGTCACTTCTCTGTTCATCTTACGGTTCTCCTTTCGTTATGCCTTACTTTGTTCCTTTATGCTTCTGCCCTAAAAACATATTTATCCAGACGATGAAAGGCCTCCTGCACTCTCGAAAATGGCAGCGCCAGATTCATCCGGATGCTGTCCGGGTAGAAAAATGCTCTGCCGTCCTGCCAGATAACACCGACTTTAACACCTGCCTGCAGCAGCTCATCCATTGTCTTATGATGTGCTTCACACCATTTATGACAATCCAGATACAGCATGTAAGTGCCCTCCGGCTTTGCAAGCTCTACACCATCCCAGTTTTTCGTGATAAAATCATATGCCCATTCCATATTTTCTGTCAGTACAGCTTTCAGCTCATCCGCCCATTCCTGACCATCCTTACTGTAGGCACCGATCAGTCCGTGCATGGAAAAAATGTTCATATTGTTATAATGAGACAGCGAGGTCTGCTTGTTCATCCGATCTCGAAGATACGGGTTGTATACAATATGATAGGAACCGATCAGTCCGGCAAGATTAAAGGTTTTCGTCGGCGCATACATTGCAATCGTTCTGGTTTTTGCATCCTCGGAAACCGTCTGTGTCGGAATATGCTGACGATTGCCCAGTGTCAGATCTGACCAGATTTCATCCGAAATAACGATACAGTCGTTTTTACGATAAACCTCCATCGCAGCTTCAATTTCTTCCCGTTCCCAGACACGTCCGCTCGGATTGTGGGGAGAACAGAAAATTGCCAGATGAATATGGTTTTCTTTGATCTTTTTATCCATATCCTCATAATCCATCCGCCAGATGCCCTCTGCATCCCGTTTCAGCTCGGTATGTACTGCCCGGCGTCCATTATTGTTCAGGACACTGGTAAATCCGGTATACGTCGGAGAATGAACCAGGATTGCCTCGCCCGGTGCAGAAAATGCCTGCAGCGCAGCGACAACACCGCCCAACACGCCATTTTCATAACCAATCGCTTCTTTTGTCAGCCCTTCAACGCCGTTGCGGACCTTCTGCCAATTGATGATGCTGTTGTAATATTCCTCAGACGGATCAAAATATCCGAACACCTGATGCTCCAGACGCTTCGTAATCGCTTCGCAAACTGACGGCGCTGTCTGGAAATTCATGTCCGCCACCCACATCGGAATCCGGTCAAACCCCTCTGCAATCTCTGCATTCGGCACCGGAATGTTTTCCCATGCGATGGAATCCTTTCCCGTTCTGTCGATCACTGATGTAAAATCGTACTTCATGTTTCTTTTTCTCTCCTGAATGAATTGTAAAATTCTGTCCGGCCTCTGCCTGTCTCAGGCTGCGTCGACTTTTTGCATCCCTTGAATTCCATAATCGGCTTCTCCTTTTTATCTGCAAAAAATCGCACTTCCCCTGTTTGCCTTTCCCAGTGGTTTAAGCATATTCCTTTTGCAGTGCCATGTCAAGCGAGCGCAAAACGCAGGCAAAAGCTCTACTGTACTCCACGTCTGTGCTGACGTTTTCCATGCCACGTATTTTTCTGCCACGCTAAAACGGGCTGCCTGTCTTTCGACAAAACAGCCCGTTTTCCCTATTCATAATCTCTATCGTAAATTAAGCGTCGATTTCTTTATCTCTGATGTAATCCATAACATCGCCGACGGTTTCCAGCTTCTCAAGGTCTTCGGAAGGGATCTCAACATTGTAAGCTTCTTCAAATGCCATAACCAGTTCAAACAGATCCAGGGAATCTGCATCCAGATCATCTTTAAAAGAGGTTTCCTCTGTAATTTCAACATTGTCCAGATTCAGCTGCTCGCGAATAATGCCTGCGATTCTCTCTAACATAATACTATCTCCTTTAATTCCAAATCATATTTCAGTGAATTGACATTCAAAGTATATTATCCATCCTATCAGTTGTCAACTGTTTTCCGGTATTTTTTAAAGTAGGCTCTGATAGATGTCGCGCTTACTCACGCCCCTGTCTTTTGCCGCTTTTTTCATGGCTTCCTTTCGGTCAAAGCCCTGGCTTTCATACAGTGCAACATGTTCCTCCACCGGCATTTCCAGCCAGTTTTTCTGTGCTTCCTGCTTCTTTTCCTCGTAGCTTTTTCCCTCGATCACAAGGACATATTCTCCCCGCGGATCGTTCGTTTCGAAATAGTCCGTCGCGGCAAAAATCGTCGTCGGCATCACCGTTTCAAACCGCTTTGTCAGTTCACGGCATAACGTAATTTTCCGGTCGCCCAGCACCGCCGCAAGCTCCTGCAGCGTTTTTTTCAGATGATGGGGCGCTTCATAAAAAATCATCGTCCGGCTCTCCTCCCGGCAATCCTCCAGGATTTCGGTGCGCTCTTTTTTATCCGGCGGCAAAAAACCTTCAAAGCAAAACCGCCTGGTCGAAAGCCCCGACATCGTGAGCGCCGTGATGCATGCAGCCGCACCCGGCAGGCTCGTCACCCGGATTCCTGCTTCCAGACACATCCGCACGAGCACCTCGCCCGGATCGGAGATCGCCGGCGTCCCCGCATCCGTAATCAGCGCAATATTATGTCCCTCCTGTAGCTTTGCAATCAGCGTATATGCTTTTTCCACTTTATTATATTCGTGATAACTTGTCATAGGAGTATGAATTTCAAAATGCGTCATCAGCTTCAGGCTGTTTCGCGTATCTTCCGCCGCAATCAGATCCACGCTGCGCAGCGTTTCCACCACGCGGGGCGTCATATCGCCCAGATTGCCGATCGGTGTCGCACACAAATATAAAATTCCCGTCATTGTACCTCTTCCTCCTGTGTCAGCAGTCCGCCCTCCGTGTAGCGGTTGGCTGCATTCCAGAGAATCCACTCCTCATATCCGGCATCGTAGACCGCTTGAATCTGCGCGCGGATTTCCTCCGGGCCATAGGAAATATGCCCCTTTACCCATGTCGCGGTAAAATCCTGCAGCCATGGACGAACCGTCGCCTGCACGCCGGTCGTAGGGTCCAGCTGGGCGATCTCTTCTTTGCTGAGAGCAGGGGTTTTCGCAGCCGCGTCCTCTGCGGCTTGCGCGTTCTCTGCATTCTGCACAGCGTCGTTACCGCTAACTGCGGTTGTGCCGGACGTGCTCTGGCTGTCTGCTGCCGTGTCCGCCGCATTGTTGCCGCTGACCGCTTCCCCGCCTACAATCGCTGCGTCCACCGCATCATTCCCACTCACATCCGCCGAAACCGGCTTCTTCCCGGTCTTCGGATCAAGCCCGGCCAGCACCATTTTGGATGCCTGCATCGCTGCGAGCACCGTGTCGTATGGCTGCGCATCCGGGACCGGAATCTGATAATTATATGGTCCATAGTGCGACGGATAAATCATCGGGCTGATCGCATCCAGTGACCTAGACATTTCCACATAGTTCTGTCCTACGATCTGCTGATCCTCTTCACTATCGATCACAACACCATAAACATCTGCAGAAATCCGTCCGCCTGCCGCGTGGATTCTCTCCGAGGCATACAGCGTAAATCCGCTGATCGCCTCGGTTTTCGTTCTTCCCTTCGTACTGTCGCCAAAATCTACCTGTTTCATCCGGCTGTCTGTCGAAAAACGTACATAATCATACTGTACTTCATCAAATCCGGCTTTTATCGCCGCTTCCCCGACAGATGCCAGATATTCCCAGACTTCTTTGCGGTAAGGATTGACCCATGCCAGCCCGCTTTTATCCCGGAAAATGCTTCCATCACTGTTATGTAAGCTCCACTCAAGCATTTTTTCCGCCAGAATCGGATCTTTAAACGCAACCACGCGCGCAATCAAATAAATGTTCTTTTCTTTGCAGGTCTGTACGAGCGCCGGAAGGTCTTTGATATAGTGCTTCTCAGAGCCGATCTGCTCTGCCAGCGGCACATCCAGCTCACAGGTCAGATACCCGTCGTCATTTTTGACGTCGATGACGAGCGCGTTTAACTCTGTACGATCGACCAGCGCAATCAGATTGTCCATTCCCGCCGTGCCCGCCATCGGGCCACTGACATAAATGCCCTTTACCTTGACGCGATTCAGCTCTTTAACGGTGGCTGCATCCTCTACACTGCCTGTACTCGCGCCGGGATTTGCAGCTGTGTCGCCGTCCACAGTGGTTTCAGCCCCAGACTCGTTCGACATCCCGAACTCGCCGTCTACGCTGTCTGCGGCTCCAGTGCCGTCCTCTGTTCCTTCCTTTTCCGCAAACGCCGCCATCGTTTCCACATTTTTCCCCTGGCATCCGCTCAGGCAAAGCCCTGCCGCAAGCACTGCTGCCAGAACACCGCAGCGCAATCGACGGCACTTGCGCCTGGTACAAAACTGTCCGTCCGCTGCACCCTCCGGGCGGTCTCCCTTAATACCCATAAATTCCATAGATCTCCTCTGTATACACACCTGGCTCTTTATAGATCACCAGCGGCTTTTCCACCGTCATCCGCGGTTTCCCGCCGCGCACCGCCTGCAGCAGCACCATGTTCGGCTCGCGGTCGGCATACGGATACACCAGCTGCATCCTTTTAGGCTCGAGCTTATATTTCGACAGGGTGACAATCAGCTCTGCCAGCCGAAACGGGCGATGCACCAGATAAAAGCTTCCGCCCGGTGCAAGCAGCCTCGCCGTCTGCGCTGCGATATCCTCAAAGGTACATAAAACCTCATGTCTCGCAATCGCCTTCGGCGCTTCGGGATTGGTCAGACCATGCTGCCCGATCATATATGGCGGATTGGACGTTACAACGTCAAAAGAAGCAGCCGCAAAAAGCTTATCTGCTTCTTTGATATCTCCCTGTATGACAGAAATCCGATCCTCCAGATGGTTCATGGCAACGCTGCGCCTCGCCATATCCGCACTGTCTGCCTGAATCTCCAGACCGCACAGGGACTCCGCCTGCGTCTTTGCGGACAGCAGCAGCGGAATAATCCCCGTCCCGGTTCCCAGATCCAGCACACGCATACCCTGCCGGATGCCTGCAGAAGCGAAACCCGAAAGGAGCACCGCGTCCATTCCGAAGCAGAATCTCCCCGGGTCCTGAATGATTTTCAGCCCGTTTCTCTGCAGATCGTCAATCCGTTCGCCTGATTTTAACAAATTTGTCCGGTCAGTCATCCAGCTTTGATTTTCCTTCCTTCTTCTCCTGGCGTTCGAGCTTTTCGAGTTCTTTCATCTCTTTCTCGTCGCCCTCACCGTTTTTGCGTCCGCGTCCATGCTGTCTGCGGCGGAATTTCAGCTGCTCTACCTTATATTCGCGCAGTTCCTT
>OHTZ01001434.1_pt1 | contig 11514 bp, 10 predicted proteins | sample 1579011 | NCBI WGS metagenome assembly OHTZ01 (sample SAMEA3879603, study PRJEB24766) | human gut metagenome | biome: human-associated habitat; feature: feces | place: USA | collected 1985/1987
CGCTAAAGCCGGCTGTAAAGCCCAAGGCTACCGATTGCAGCCCCAGATTTTGCAGCACCAGCGAAACATTGATTCCCTTACCACCCGGATATATATTTTCTACTTGGGTGCGGTTAATCTCGCCTACCGCAAAATCATCGACCTTTACCACATAATCAAGTGAAGGGTTAAAGGTTACAGTGTAAATCAAAGCACAATCACCTCCGTATGCTGCTTATAGGAGTTAACATTCAGAGCCTCCTGCGCAGCCGTAATAATCACGCCCTTGGACAACGGGGCGAAGGACACGCTCGACAGTGCCTCAAACTTGCTGGCATCTGCAAGCACATAGCATTTATGACAATGTTCCATCGCCACGCGCTTATTCATGGCCTCCTCGATATCAGGAGTTGTGAAGCCCTCTTCCACAGTAATGCCGTTCGTTCCGAAAAAGCCCTTGCTGAAATTGTAATGCTGCAGGGAAGCTACTGCCTCCGTGCCGATTACCGCATCAGTTGTTGCCTTCACGCGCCCTGCTATAAGCAGCGTTTTCAGACCGCGCTGCGCCAGCTTCTGTGCCAGCGTAATACCGTTCGTTACATAAACAGCCTCCTTTTCCGTCAGATAGGTTGCCAGCTGCTCGGTTGTTGAGCCTGCATCAAGAAAAATAAAATCGTTGGGACGCACCAGCGTTGCCGCATACGCAGCAATCGTGCGCTTGTCTTCAATATTACGACTGTATTTTTCCTGCATATTGCGCTCCTGCACAGGCTCCGCCTCGCGCACGGCAGTCGCACCGCCATGCACCTTGCGTACCTTGCCCAAGCTGTCCAGCTGTACCAAATCTCGGCGGATAGTGGACTCAGAGGTTTCCAGAAGCCTTGCCAGCTCCGGTACTGTCGCCGCACCGTCACGCGTAACAATGCGAGTGATTTCTTCAAATCTTTCTTGCGTTAACATGAGCATCTCTCCTCTTGCAGATATTATATAACCATTTTCACGCAAAATCAATCATTTTTGAGCAAAAAGCTGCATTTTTTTGAATTTTTTTTGCAGATTATCTCTCATAACTTTCAAGGCAAAGAAAAATGGATGCCTCTCCCACAGCAGAGAAGCATCCATAATAAAGTATCATTTATATAATTTTAAAAACAGTGTCAGACAGCGTCAGCTTATTTTACCAGCGCACGCATTTCATCTGCAGTCAGAGTAAAGTATTCCTTTACGGTGTAAAGCTCACGGCGGCCGCGGCAGTCTGCAAACAAAGCAACATCTACATCAGGAATATTTTCCATTGCTTCCTCTAAGCTCTTGCCGTTTTTGGCATAAGCCTCAAAGCGCAGGACAAATTTTTCGCCGGTACCTGCAGGAACCAGCATTGCTTCAAAATAATCATCCTCGCGCAAATAGCCCTCACGATTAACCTTGCCACGCAGCAACACATCACTATACTGCTCCTGAGGCAGATAAATACGCATATAAGCATCCAGAATAGTACCTTCCTGCTTGCCTACGTTATCAAAAGGTACCTCTAAGGAAAAATCAATTCTGTCGGCATATACCTTGTCCAAAACAGCCTTAGTGCGCTGCTTTACCAGCAGACGCATTACAGCATCACCCTGAATAGAAATATATACACCTACAATTATAACGCCTAAAATCAACAGTCCTACAAGGACTCCCACAATCGTCATCAGCATCTTGCTTCCCCCTTACGCCTTATGATAATCCTTGATAATGCAGATTGGTGTTTTTTCACTGCCGTTGCCAAAGGGATTATCAATGAGGATTTCCGCAACCTTATCCGGATCAACGCCCTTGGACCAGCCAAGTACAGCAGAACGCTTTAAATCGTTAACATCAGCAATAGCAGCGCCATAGCAGCCGCAAGCCTTGGTAATAGCTTCGGCAACCTTTTCCGGTTCTGCCGGACCGTAAACAATATGCTTGTCATACGGAGGCATCGTGCCGGTAACATCGTCAATCAGACGTGCCTGTTTGCCTGCCATACGGTAGAAGGTACCGCTTACGCCTACGCATTTAGCCGCAAAGCCGCAGATTACTGCCCACAGAACACGCGCACCGCCTTCTGCGTCAATCAGGGATTGCATGCTGTAACAGCACCTTAGCCAGCGCTCCCGGATGAAACTCCTCGCAGCGCATTGCTCTGCCCTGGGTAATTGCTACTACGCTTTCGGCAGTGCAGACAACATCATTGGGGCCGATTTTATCCTTGGCATATTCCAGAATAGCATCACAGATATCATCATGATGAGTCAAAATTCTTGTCGGCACAGGAACAATCTTATATTTTTCCATACTCTCACATCTCCTCCGCAGCCTTATCCGCTGCATATACCTTCTGAATTTTATCATACCATTCAGGCTTCAGACGAACAATGTGTCCTTCATTATCGGTAAACACATTGCGCGTATGTCCTTCCACCGCTACAGCGCCGTCGCGCAGACGGATAACAGTATAATCAAATTCCATTTTTGCTTTATTAAAGGCACTCATTTTTACCTGTACTTCAAAATCATCATCAAAGGTACAGGAATTTTTATACTTGGCGCGTACCTCGGTAATCGGGAAAATAACGCCATCAGCCATCAGCTCGCCCAGGGAAATACCGCAGGCACGCAGATATGCTACACGTCCCATTTCAAACCAGCGCAGATAATTGGCATGATGCACAACACCCATCATATCAGTTTCAACAAAACGCACCTTATCTCGTATTGTAATCATAAAATCTCCTTTGCATCTTCAAGGCTTCCTGCATCTAACAGGCTTACAATCAATTTATTATTATAGCACTTTTAGCGCCAAGTGCCTAACAAATCTTATAAATTAGATAAATTTTTCTCTGCCAGCAGGCGCTTAACCTTTTCAGCCAGCAAAGCATACAGTACAGAAAACAGCGGTACGCAGACAATCATACCGGCAACACCGCCAATGCTTGCGCCAATCGTCACCGCTGCCAACACCCACAGCTCCGAAAGACCTACAGCCTTACCCACAATCTTAGGATAAAGCAAATCAGCTTCGATGCGCTGCAGCACAATGTACAATATGATAAAATACCAGATTTTTTCCGGCGCGGCCACCAGTATTAAAAAGCAACCGATAAGAGCACTGATTAAGGTACCGAGAATCGGTATCAGGCTCAGCACTGCCACCAGAAGCGAAATTACCGTCGCATAGGGGAAGCCGCAAAGCTTCATGCCGACGAAATACATCACGCCCAAAAGCAGCGCTACTACCAGCTGTCCGCCCACAAAACCGCGGAAAATCTGCTCTGCCGTCTGCAATACATGCAGAATATAAGCAGCGCGCTCCTTCGCGCAAAAGGCAAAAATTACGCATTTAAAGTTGCGCACCAGGCGATGCTTTTCCAGCAGACAATAGATTGCTACGACAAAACCGATAACACAGCTTGCAAGCACCTCAAGAACGGAGGCCGTTGCCAAAAACGTCTGCTCCAGCAAAAGACGCTTGTTGTTCTGCAGATAATTGAGCATCGTCTGATAAACTTCCTTAGCCTGCGCCTGTACCACAGCCAGCTCATCTGCCGAGAAGGAAAGCTTCTGCGCCTTCTGCTGCAGATAAATATTCAGCTTAGCCAACGCCGGTGGCAGCATCTTGACGAGCATTTTCATGCTGGCATGTAGCTCGGGCACAATCGTCAGCACAAAGAAGGCCAAAAAGCCGATGATAATCGCAAGGCTCAAAAGCAAACACACAGGACGCTCGAAACGCGATACCACGCTCTGCTTAAAAATTCTGCGCCAATATTGCTCCAGCTTCTTCATCAGCACGTTGACGATAAAAGCCATGCAACCGCCAATAACAAACGGCAGCAAAACATCATATACACCAGCCAGCAGTTTTAGGCTGACATTGTAATTCCACAACGCCCAAATAAGTACAATTGCAAAGGCCAGCAGACAATAAGGATTTCTTTCTTTCATAAGCAACCTCTATTCAAAGCGCATGTCCAAGGTAATACATGCTCATTAAATTAATAATATTATTGTAACATATAAGAGCGCACAAGACAAAAAAGAAGGCTTTTCTTTGCATAAGTTTCACATCTGTGATATAATTCCATTGTAGTTTTTGCGCCTGTAGCTCAGTGGATAGAGCAATGGTCTCCGGAACCGTGTGCGGAGGTTCGATTCCTCTCAGGCGCACCAAAAAGAAAAAGTACCCTTTCCATTTGTTTGGGAAGGGATTTTTTATGCACTAATATTATCGACCGGTTTTATATTCCTCTATATTCACTTTTCTACAAACGTATGTTAAAATTAATTAGTGCTACCACAGCGGTAGGCGGTTGCTCTCCTCGGAGGGCTTTGCGGCTCTCCTATTGCAAGAATCCATATCCTTATGGAAATCTACAAGAAAGAGGGTGGCGCCGATGAATATTCTTGAAGTCCTCGCATTATTAGGCTTCGGTTTGGCTTGTGTCAAATTTGGCTATGAACTCGGTAAAAACGCAAAAAAATAACCGCCCAGTCTGCAAACTTGCGGTTATTTTTTAACTACATGATTTAAAAGGCAACCGTCTATCGGTAGCACTTTTTCTATGTCCATTATACTATATACAACAACTAAAGACAAGTAGTTTATAACTTTGAAAATCATTGCCAAACAAGCATGCTATTTCTCCGGAACCGTGAGCGAAGGTTCGATTTCTCCCAGACGCACCAAAGAGAAATGCTTTTTAAAAATTATAACCGCCCGCATCTCACATTCACCTGAGATACGGGCGGTTAATGTTATTTTTGAAGATTAATTACAGCAGCTCTGCCTTTTTATCCAGAATTGCTTTGCAGGCAGCGCAGGCCGGGCAATCGCAATACTCCGCACCGGCAGCTTTGATTTCCTTAGCATGTGCCAGAATATTTTTAGCCAGCTCAGCACCGAAAACGCTAACACCTGCTTCGGAACCGGCAAAAGCAATCAATCCGTCAACCGGCATAATGTCTGCTTCCAGCTCTGCAATATAAGCCTTGGTTACTTCTGCTTCTTCCGCAGTACCAACAGCTGCCAGCCATTTTTCAGCAGCAGCCTTTGCTTCGGCGCTGCAGCTATGAGCAGCAATTAAAGCTTCAGTTTGTTCTTTTACAAATTTCAAAGTTTCTTGTGTCATAATCAGTTAACCTCCTCGTGATGCGTTGCGCATCATCTGTACATATCATAGTACCAAATTGCAGTCCTGTAAAGTACGCACTTCCACGTGCGCTAGTTACCGCAAGGTTACTATTGTAGTATCATGCATATGCCCATTCTTGAAAACGCAGCTTGATCATAAGTGCGTACTTCCCACAGTAGAGAATATCATATTAATACACAAAAATTTACCAGGCAGCCACGGTTCCGTCAGCACGCGGCTCCGTTGCTCCCGCCAGTACGCCGTCAGGGCAGCACCAAATGATTTCGCCCCTGCCAAAGCTGGTGTAATCGCTCATTACACGCACATCATGCCCCAACTTGCGCAGCTCTTCAACAATCTCCGGTGAAAAGCGGTCCTCCAGCCACACCTCGCGCCCATCAATCCACTGCCAACGCGGTGCGTCCAGCGCAGCCTGCGTATTCAGCAGGAAATCAATCGTGTTCATCAGCACCTGAACATGACCTTGCGGCTGCATATAGGCACCCATAACACCAAACGGACCAACAGCTTCGCCGTCCTTAGTTAAAAAGCCAGGGATAATTGTATGATACGGCTTTTTGCGCGGCAGCAGAAAATCATCCGAAGATTCGTCTAAGCTAAATCCTGCGCCTCTGTCATTAAAGTTGATGCCATAACCAGGTAGCACAACGCCACTGCCAAAGTCTTTGTAGTTGCTTTGAATAAAGGATACCATATTTCCTTCATTATCTGCCGTACACAGATAAACAGTACCGCCGCAGAACGGTTTGCCTGCTTCCGGCAGCAAGGCCTGCTCGCCAATAAGCGCACGGCGTTTGGCTGCATATTCCTCGCTCAGCATGGCTTCAACCTTAGTACGCATATAGCGCGGGTCAGCAATATACTGCATGCCATCGGCAAAAGCCAGCTTCATAGCCTCAATCTGCTTATGCAGTGTTGCTACACTGTCACGGCAATCGAAGTCAAAGCCCTTAAGAATATTCAAGGCCATCAGCGCCGTAATTCCATGACCGTTTGGCGGCATCTCCCACACATCATAACCACGGTAATTAATATGCACAGGTTCAACAAATTCCGCATGGTAATCAGCCAAATCCGCCAACGTCAGACAACCGCCGGTCTTTTCGCTGAAGTCGACAATTTTTTCGGCAAGCTCACCGCGATAATAGCTTTCGCAATAGCTTTCCGCCAACAGACGCAGTGTTTTAGCATGGTCAGGCAAACGCACTAATTCACCTGTACGAGGTGCCACGCCTTTAGGTGCAAAGGTTGCAAACCATGGCGCAACAGCAGGATTATCCTTATACGGCGTCAGCGCCTCAATGCCCTCCTGCCAAAAGCGTGCTACTATCGGCGAAACAGGATAACCGTTTTCCGCATAATCAATAGCAGGGGCAAATAATTGCGCAAAGGGCAGACGACCGAAACGCTTGTGCAGCTCCGCCCAGGCTGAAGGTGCTCCCGGAACAGTCACAGCCTGCCAACCTCTGAACGGCATTTTATCAGTATGTCCTGCAGCGCGCACTGCCTCCGCCGTCAGGTTCTGCGGCGCATAACCGCTGCCGTTGATGCCATAAAGCTTATCCTTTACCCAGACAATCGCAAAGCAGTCGCTACCAAGTCCGTTATTCGTAGGCTCCACTACGGTCTGACAAATTGCTGTCGCGATGGCTGCATCAATAGCGTTACCGCCCTGCTGCAAAATCTGCAGGCCCGCCTGCGAGGCCAATGGCTGCGAGGTGCAGACCATACCGCGTCTGCCATAAACTACGCGACGGCGCGAAGCGTAAGGATATTGTTGTCCGTCGAATTGCATTTGCATAATTATCACTCCATCAATGATGATTAGTTGAAAAAAGCACACCTTTACAGATGTGCTTTTAATAAAAATCAAGTAATTATAAAATCTTAGACAGGAAGTTTTTGGTGCGTTCTTCTTTCGGATTGCCAAAAATCTCCTCAGGAGTTCCTTCTTCCAAAATTTTGCCGCCGTCTACGAAGCATACACGGTCGCCAACCTCACGGGCAAAGCCCATTTCGTGAGTAACAACAGCCATAGTCATGCCTTCGTTAGCCAGCTGCTTCATAACGTCCAGAACCTCGTTAACCATTTCCGGGTCAAGAGCACTGGTAGGCTCGTCAAACAGCAAAGCCTTCGGCTTCATGCACAGCGCACGCGCAATAGCAACACGCTGTTGCTGACCGCCGGACAGCTGATGCGGATAGCGCTTGCTATATTCACCAAGATGAACCAGCTCCAGCATCTTCTGTACGCGCTCTTCGCGTTCCTTTTTATCTACCTTTTGAATTTTCAACGGATAGCCTACGTTTTCGGCAACAGTCATATGCGGCCAAACAGCATAGGATTGGAATACCATGCCGATATCACGTTTTTCCGGCGGAGCGAAGCTGCCCTTAACAGAAGAGCTTACGCAGTGGTCGCCGATATAAATTTCACCTTCGGTAGCACGCTCAAATCCTGCAATCATGCGCAGGGTAGTGGTTTTGCCGCAACCGGAAGGACCGAGGATGGAAACAAATTCGCCATCCTTTACAACTAAATCGAAATCGTTTACGGCAGTTACAGCGCCGAAACGTTTAAAAACATGCTCAATTCTTACCTCAGCCATTTATTACACTCCTTTAATTAAATACCTACGTTACCCTTGGAAACCTTGTTCAGAATCAGGTTGCCAATCAAAACAATCAGCAGAATAATTACAGAAAGCACAGAAGCGTTCTGCGTATCTGCATAGGTCTGCAGTTCATACAGCAATACGCCGATGGTCTTGGTATCACTGCCGTACAGGAGCAAGGACATAGTCAGCTCGTAGAAGGACGGCATGAAAATCAGGAACCAGCCGGCAACTATAGACGGTGCAATAAGCGGCATGATGATATCCTTGCAGCAGCGCAGCCAGCTGGCGCCGGAGTTCAGTGCAGCCTCCTCCAGAGAGATGTGCACCTGGCTCAGCGAAGCGGCGATGGTACGCACAGACATCGTCATGTATTTTACCAGATAAGCAACTACCATAATCCACATCGTGGAATAAAGGTTCAAGCCAAAATTACCGCTGAAGGTAATAATCAAAGCCAGCGCAATAACGATGGACGGGGTACTGCCACCGATAACTACCAGCAGATCCGGCAGGCTGCGGCCTTTGATTCTGGTTTTAACTGCAAGATATGCAATAAAGATGGAAATAAGTGTGCCGATGCAAGCAGCAATAACGGCGTAAACAACAGAATTCCAAACGCTTTCCATATACTGGGAGCTGGTGATAACAGGAATCCAGGCATCAAAGCCCAGGTTGTCCAGACCAATCGGCTTAGACAGGGTGATAATCAAGCTGGTAAGCACGATGGAGCCCAGCGGAATGATAATGGAAATCATGCTGTAAGCACCAACCAGGCAGAAGCAGGGCCATTTCCATTTGCCCAGTTCAACAATGTTCGGACGGGTGCTCTTACCGCTGATAGTGGTGTAATCCTTTTTGCCAACCATCCAGGTCATACCGAACAGCAGGATGTTAGCAAGGAACATCAGGGAAGCAGCCAAAGCAGTAGCATCACGTACACCCGCAGTATCGCCCATGTAAATATAGGTTACGATACGCGTGGTCATTACCTCAATGTTACCGGGCATACCTACGATAGCAGGAATACCGAAGCAGCTGCCGGCAGCAATAAATACCAGCAGGCCGCCTGCCAAGATAGACGGAGCCATCAGCGGCAGGGTTACGTCAAAAACGGTACGCATCGGAGAAGCACCGCTGACACGCGCAGCCTCCTCCAAGGTCGGGTCCATTTTCTCCATAGCACGGGAAATGGTGATGAAAGCAAAGGGAGAGTAGAACAAAGTCAGTACCCAGCCTAAGCCGGCCATAGTATAAATGTCAAAGGGTGCTGTTTCCAGACCAAAGACAAATTTAAGAATCTCGTTCAGATAACCTACACTGGGGTTCAGCAGCTGTACCCAGGCAATAGCGCCTACATACGGCGGAATCATGTAGCTGGATACCAACAGAGTACGGTAGATTTTTTTGCCAGGCATATCAGTACGGCCAACCAGCCAGGCCAGTGGGAAGGTAATCAGCACACTGACAATCATAACGCCCAAAGACAGCTCGATTGTATTCGTCAACGCACGCCAGTTGACATCCTGACTGTATACATTGCGATAGTTTTCCAAGTTAATTGCGCCATCCAGCATGATGCTGTCATACAGCAGAATTCCCATCGGGAAGATAACAAAGTATAAAAGCAACAGCACGGAGATAGCGATAACAATAAATTTACTGTTTATTCTTGACATAGAACGCTTCTTTCTCCTTTTTTGATACCTCAGAGCAACACCAAAAGCAAGCTTTCGGCCCCTCTTTATTGAGCAGAAAACAGGGATGGCCTGAAAGGTCTCCCTGTTTCCGCTATAATTTAATTTAGCAACGCATTATTTATCCATAACTCTCTTACGGAATTCTTCTTTGATTTGAGCATTGTTGTTAGCCAGTTTCTGCCAATCAACTTTAATTCTGCCCTCAACAATTTTCTTGGTCTCTTCAGCACCGGTAGGAGCTTTTACGTCGCCACGAACGGAGTGCATCCAACCCTTAACAACTGCTTCCTGACCTTCTTTGGACAGCCACCAGTCAACCAAAGCCTTTGCACCCTCAGGATTCTTAGTTTCCTTGAAAATAGCGATTGGGGAAGGAACGTTGATTACGCCGTCGGTCGGGTAAACAATCTTCAGAGGCTCTTTCTTGGTGTTAGCCAGCTTCAGGATGTTTTCTTCCAGAATCATTACAGCTGCATATTCGCCGGTCAGCAGCTTGTTTTGAATAGCGGAGTTGCCTTCTTCAACGCGCAGACCGTTAGCTTTCAGTTTATCGAAATATTCCCAGCCGTATTTGTCAGCCAGAGCGCCAACTGCTACATAAGCAGTACCGGACAGCATCGGGTTAGGCATAGCGATTTTGCCTTTCCATTTCGGGTCGGTCAGATCAGTCCAGTTTTTCGGAGCTTCTTCAGCTTTCAGCTTATTGGAGTTATAAGCAATGATCATGTTGGAGATACGAACGCCGTACCAGTTGCCGTCTTTGTCTTTTTCACTGATAACGTTAGCATCTTCTTTGGATTTATAAGGTAACAGCAAGCCTTGCTCCTGCAGCTTCAGATAGTAGGAAGGATCTGCAACCATCAGAACGTCTGCAGCAATTTTTTTAGCTTTGATTTCGCCGGTAATCTTGGTGATAACTTTTTCGGTACCGCCTTGGAACCAGTTAACCTTCATATCCGGGAAAGCTTTTGCAACATTAGGTTTGCACATATTGTCGATAATATCAGGATAAATAGAGGTATAAACCATCAAGCTGCCTTTTACGCCAGCAGCCTTATTGTCTGCTTTTTTGTCGCCGCCGCCGCAGCCAGCCAAAGCTACAGATAAAGCCAACATTGCTGCTGCACCAAGCATCCATTTAGATTTTTTCATTCACATACACTCCTTTTTTTGCATCGTCGTTGAAAATTATATTTTAGCGTGTTCCATTCTACACCCATATTTGATAAATTCGCTGCAGGCCGTTTTTTACCTGCTTACACTTTACATTAATTTTGCAAATATTTAACTTTTTGTGTCACTTTGACATTTATAAAACGGACATTCCACCACCATATTACATTTGACGTTTTTTGTCCTATGTGGACATTTATCGTCCCATCATCTTCCGATACAAATAAAGTTCAATTCCCATGCAGGGACATAAGGATGCTTACGCAGATAAATCTTATACTCCGGCACCAGCTCCCATAAAAGCAGTGGCAGACGGAATAAATCAACATCATAATGATAGGCTGCCACAAACAGCTTCGGCTTACATTCGCCGATGGTCTGTCTGCCGCCGGCAATAGCCTGCACCTCAGCCCCCTCGACATCCATTTTGATCATTGTCATCTGGCGTCCCGCCGCTACATCATCAATCGTCGTCACCGGCACTGTTTTCTTCTCCGCACCGATAAATGTTGACTGCCTGCCGCCGCTGTCGCTGAAGCCCAGCTCTCCCTGCTCGCTCCAGATGCCTGCCTCGTGTACCTCGACAGTAAGCCCCTTCGCCGCCAGCTCGTCAGCCAGCAGACGCAGCTTGCGGCAGTTACGGCGGTCAGGCTCTACCGCCAGCACCTCGCGCCATTGCCAGTCAGTCAGACGTCCCAGCTCCTGTATGGTATCACCGTTATAGGCACCAAGATCCATATATACCTCGTTAGCCGTCGGCACAAGCAGTGAACTGATATCCTCCTCACGCTGCGTTTCGCAGTCAAAAAGATAGCTTATCTTACCGCTGAGCTTATAGTTAAGCGTATATGCAAAAACTCTGCGCGA
>OHTZ01001442.1_pt1 | contig 11479 bp, 9 predicted proteins | sample 1579011 | NCBI WGS metagenome assembly OHTZ01 (sample SAMEA3879603, study PRJEB24766) | human gut metagenome | biome: human-associated habitat; feature: feces | place: USA | collected 1985/1987
GGTGGCACAGCTCGTACCCCTTGGGGGTGATGCGCACCAGCGTTTTGCGGCGGTCGGCGGGGTCCGGTTCCCGCACCACAGTGCCGTCCTGCTCCATGAGCCGCAGCCCGCGCGAGACCGCCGGCAGCGGCTGACGAATCTCCCGGGCAAGGTCGGAGACATAAATGGCACCGTCCTTTCCGTGACAGTTGATGGCGTGCAGCAGGCCTTCCAGCATATTGAAGTGGCATTTGGGGCAATCGGCCAGCGCCGCCCGCATCCCGGTCTTGGATGCCTTGCTCAGCTGCCCGATATAGTGGCACATCCCCTGAAAGCTGGGGGTGCTTGGCTCGGACACGACAGTCCCTCCTCGTTTGCATTTTTCGAATACTTAACAGCTGTTAAGTATTGATGTTTGATAAGCATATTCCTTTTGCAGCCGGATTGCAAGAGAATAGGGAAATATTAAACAAAAATTCACAAAAAACTTGTAGGTTTTGTCAATGCGCAAACCGGCTCTCGCTGCATAAAAATAAAGGACAGGCAGAAACGGAGGGTGCGGATGGAGCAGGGATTCCAAGTGTTGTTACAGGTATTCGGCGGATTGGCGCTGTTTTTATACGGGACGGACAGCCTGTGCCGGGCAGTGCAGCAGGGGGCGGGCAGACGGCTGCGCAGTTTGCTGGCGCGGTGTACCGCAAACCCGGCGGCAGGGCTGCTGACCGGTGCTGCGGTAACGGCGGTGCTGCAAAGCAGCTCGGCGGTCACGGTCATGGTGATTGCCTTTCTGGCGGCGGGGCTGTTGCAGCTGCGGCAGGCGGTGCCGGTGGTGTTCGGAGCGAACATCGGCACAACGGTCACGGCGCAGCTGCTGGCGTTCCGGGTGGAAAGCTGGCGGTATCTGCTGCTGTTTGGCGGGGTGCTGCTCTGTCTGGCCTGTAAAGGCTGGCGGGGCCGCTGCGTGGGCGAGGCAGTGTTCGGCTTTGGGCTGCTGTTTGAGGGCGTTACGGTGATGCGCAGCGCCATGGAGCCGCTGCTGCAAAGCCATCTGCTCCGGCTGGAGCTTGCCCGGGTGCAGCAAAGCCCCCTGCACGGACTGCTGGCGGGCGTCTGCATGACCTTAACGGTGCAGAGCAGTTCTGCCACGGTGGCGCTGCTGCAAAGCATGGCGGCGCAGCCCGGGGCAGACGGCGTGCACAGCCTGCTGGGGCTGACTGCGGCCATTCCCATTTTGCTGGGGGATAACATCGGCACCACCATCACGGCGGTGCTTGCCGCCATCGGGCAGGGAAGAGACGCCAAACGGGTGGCGGCAGCCCACGCCATTTTTAACCTGAGCGGCGCGGCGGTGTGCTGCGCACTCTTGCAGTCCTTTGCGGCGCTGGTGCGGCTGTGCTCGCCCGCAGGGGTGGAGTGCGCCGTGATCGCCCGGCAGATCGCCAACGCACACACCTTATTCAACGTACTGTGCGCGCTGGTGTGGCTGCCCCTGACCGGGCAGATGGTGCGGCTGGTCTGCGCGCTGCTGCCCGATAAAAAACGACCGCAAGAACGGTTGTAAACCGGAGCGGGGAATGGTATACTGAAGCAGACGATACTATTATATATAAAGGATGGAATGCAATGAAACGGAAAATCGGCAGGCTGTGCATGGTGCTGGGTGCGGTGCTGATCTTATGCGCCGCCGGGTTGCTGGGCTACAACCGGTGGGATGCCGCCCGGGCAGAAAAGGCTTCGCAGGAAGTATTGGGCGAGCTGGAGCAGACCATGCAAAAGACCATTACGGAGCACCAGCAGGAAAACGAGACTGCAGCCCCGCAGCCGGTGCTGGACCCGACGCAGGAGATGACCACCGTGGAGGTGGAAGGGCGGGACTACATCGGGGTGCTTTCCATCCCGGCGGTAGAACGGGAGCTGCCGGTGATGGCGCAGTGGAGCTACGCCGGGCTGAAGATCGCCCCCGGGCGGTACAGCGGCACCACCTATGGCGATGATCTTGTGATCTGCGGCCACAACTACGCAATGCACTTCAGCCCCATCAAGTGGCTGGCCATCGGCAGTTCGGTTTATTTTACGGATGCAGACGGTCTGCGCTGGAGCTATGAGGTGGAGAGCGTGGAGACTTTGCGCCCCACCCAGATCGAGGAGATGACCACCGATACCGAGACGGACAACTGGGATCTGACCCTGTTCACCTGCACCTCCGGCGGCGGTTCCCGCTACGCGGTGCGCTGTGTGCGGACAGGCTACCCCGTCCGTGTGACGGACGCGGCAGAATAATGCTTTGCGCAGCAGGATGATTTGGAAGGGCTTCCGCTTTGCGATAGCCATTATCAGCGGAAAATTTATTTTTAATTTCGGGATAGCGGAGCGTCTGCGGACGCTCCGCTATCCCATTTTCACAGTAGTGGGTCGTGACGGAAAACGGCAGCTCCAGCGCCTGTTTCCTGCGGAAATGCGGCGCTGCGGGGACTGCCAAAGACCTGATCTCCGAGGAAAATGGCCGTGTACAGCGTGAGCAGACTGGGGAGCATACGCTGTTTTTTACGCAAAAATCCGCAAAAACGTTTGAAAGTCCTTTTTATGGTATCTGAATTATGCGATACTGTGTTCACCGGGAAAGCCCCGGAACAAAACAGAAACACAGGAGGGAAACACCATGAAGGATTTTGAGTTGCGTTATGTGGGCAATCATGTGGAGGTATACACCGGCAGTGGTGTGTTCCTGTTTTCGGCCGACACAGTGCGGGAGGCCATGGAAGAGCTGGCCGGGTAAGCGGCGGCATATCGCATCTGGGAAAGCTGAATGTAAAATGTATGTAAAATAACGGAAATCTTTTTGTTTGCCGCCCGGAAATATGTTGCGGAATGTGTAAAAAAAGTAACTTTCCTGTAAAATAAACCTTGTTGAGACGGCCCCTTTGATGGTATAATAAAAGTAAGCGGCTTCCGGAACAGGGCAGGCGCTGTGCGTGCAAGGTTCCGGCGGCTGTGTGCTGTAAAGGATAAAAAGGGAAGTTTCATATTAGGAGTATCGTTATGGATATCACACACATTACCTCTCTGCTGGGCGGCGTTGCGCTGTTCCTGTACGGCATGTCCATCATGGGTGCCGGTCTGGAAAAGCTGGCAGGCGGCAAGATGCAGGGCGTATTGCAAAAGCTTACCTCCTCTACCATCAAAGGCGTGATCTTCGGCACACTGATCACCGGCGTCATCCAGTCGTCGGCTGGTACGGTGGTTATTTGTGTCGGTCTGGTCAACTCCGGTATCATGACACTGACGCAGTCGGTAGGCGTGATCATGGGTGCAAATATTGGTACTACGGTAACAGGTCAGTTGATCCGCATGGCGGATATCTCAGGCGACAGCCTGTGGCTGACCTTGATCCAGCCCAAGACCTTTGCCCCCGTGGTGGCGTTTATTGGCTGCATTTTTTATGTGTTCCTGCGCAATGCCAAAAAGAAGAATATCGGCCAGATCATGCTGGGCTTCGGCATTCTGTTTACCGGCATGAGCCTGATGGATACCGGCGTTGCTCCCCTGCGGGAGAGCGCCGTCTTTCAGAATCTGTTCGTCACCATGACCAACCCCATTCTGGGCGTTCTGGTGGGCGTGGTGGTCACCGTGATCATCCAGTCCTCCTCCGCTTCGGTGGGTATTCTGCAGGCACTGTCCAGCACAGGGCTTGTCACCTTCAGCTCTGCCATTCCCATCATTCTGGGTGCGCATATCGGTACGGCGTTCACCCCGCTGCTCACCATCGGCGGCTCTTCCAAGGATGGTAAGCGGGCAGCGCTCATCCACCTGTACTTCAACGTCATCGGCAGTGTGATCCTGCTGGCGCTGATCTATGCGGTGCAATTCACCATCGGCATCCCCATGTGGGGCGATGTGATGAACAAGAGCTCCATTGCAAACATCCATACCTTGTCCAGCGTATGCGCCATGCTGCTGTTCCTGCCTTGCAGCGGAGTGCTGAGCCGCTTGGCGATGCTCACGGTGCCCAGCAGCGTGGAGGAAGCACAGGAGCTGAGCATGCCGGTGCTGGACGAGCGTCTGTACAAGAGCCCGGCAGTGGCCTTGCAGCAGGCGAAGAACGCGGTGATCAAGATGTCCCGCCGTGCCGCCCGCAACGTGGGTCTGGCCGCGCCGCTACTTTTGAAGATGGACGAGGAGACTGTGAGCGCCATTAAGGTGCGCGAGAACCTGATCGACCGCATGGAGGTGGAGATCACCAACTACCTGATCAAACTGACCGATCAGGAGCTGGGCGACGACGAAAGCCACGCGGTGACCGAGTTGCTGAACTTTGTCACCGAGTTCGAGCGCATCGGCGACTATGCCGTGAACATCATGGAAAAGGCCGAGGAGCTGTACGACAAGGAAGCCAGCTTCAGCGAGAGCGCCAAAAAGGAACTGCAATTGCTGGATGCCGCATTGGAGCGCATTCTGGTTCTGACGGACGAGGCCTTTGAAAACGATGATGTCCAGAAGGCAGCACAGGTGGAGCCGCTGGAGGAGATCATTGATGTGATGGTGGAGCGTCTGCGCGACCAGCACATCCTCCGTCTGAAGGACGGCATCTGCTCCATCGACACCGGCGTGGTGTTCCTGGATGTGCTGAACAACGCCGAGCGTATCTCCGACCACTGCTCCAACATTGCGGTGCGCATGGTGGGCATGGAGGCCGGCGATGATTACGACTCTCACACCCTGAAAAACATCATGCACCACAGCCCCAGCAAGGACTATATGCTGGAGTACGAGCAGTGCCGCAAGGAATACCTTGTGCCGCTGGAAGAAATGGAAGCCTGAATCATATAAATGCAATGAGCCGCTGCACGATGTGCAGCGGCTCGTTGCATTTACTCCCCCAGATCCTCCAGCAGCAGGTCGAGTTCCCGGGGGCTGTTGACCACGAGCCCGCGCTTGATGCGTAAGGCGTCGTTTTCGGGCAGAAGATTGGTGTAGATGCCGGTCACGCGGATCAGGGTGCCCGGGGTGCCGTCGGCGCGGCAGGTGTACACCGCCACCCGCCCGCCGCTGTCTTGCAGGCAGTAGCGGGCAGTGTTCGTCTGGGGCACTGCCTGCGCGGCAAGGCTCAGGGGAGAGGCGGGGTCGGTCTCAGACCCGGCGGGGCTTTGGGACAGCGGCAGCTTTGGCAGCGCCATCCAGAACAGACTGAATACAATGGTGAATACGCAAAGCCCGTAGAACAGGCAGACAGACAGCTTGCGCATAAAAAACACTCCCTTCCCCGGTAAGTATGCCCCGTTTTGGCGGATGGCAGACAATTTTCACACGCAGATACTGTACTTTCCACAAGAGAGTGTGTTATACTATTTATATCTGCTCAGCGCGCAAAGATTGGTTCTTGCCCGGCTGGGGCTTGCGTGCTATAATATGGTATTGCAGTTTGAAATTTCGTGTCACAAACGATGTGGATAAAGCCCGGTGCAGCTATGCCCGGCAACAGTCTTGAAATGTCAGGAGGCGATCCCTATCTCCAACAATGAGATGAGAAAGATCCACCGGGGCGGCGAGGAGCAGCCTGCCCGCCCGGTGGGACGTAAGGTCAATGTTTCCCAGAGCCGCCGCGAGGTACACTCCGCAGCGGAAAACCGTACCCGCGCGCCCAAGGCACCCAAAAGCCCCAAGCCGCCGAAGGAAAAGAGCAAGCATCCCATCCTGCGGTTCATCGGCCGCACCGTCGCTACGGTGCTCTGCCTCGGCATCATGCTGGGCAGCGTGGTGGCCGTGGGCATGGTGTTCTATGTGGTGCAGGCTACTGCCAACGACGGTGACCTGCTGGACCTGGACAACATTCAGCTGAGCCAGTCCAGTATGGTGGTAGCCACCGACCCGGATACCGGCGCACAGGTGGAGTATGCCACCCTGCGCTCCTCCAACAGCCACCGTGTATGGGCAGACCTTGAGCAGATTCCCTCCAATTTGCAGTATGCCTTCATCTGCACCGAGGATAAGGACTTCTACTCAGAGCCCGGCGTCAACTTCAAGCGCACCATCGGCGCAATGATCAACGAGTATCTGCTGCCCATTTACAGCTCCAAGCAGGGCGCATCCACACTGGAACAGCAGCTCATCAAGAACCTGACCGATGACAACAGCGCCAGCGGTATCGATGGCGCATTGCGCAAGGTGCGCGAGATCTACCGCGCCCTCTGCCTGAGCCGCAGCTACTCCAAGGAGACCATTCTGGAGGCTTACCTGAACACCATCAGCTTTACCGGCACCATTCAGGGTGTGCAGACGGCGGCCAACGAGTACTTCAACAAGGACGTCAGCCAGCTGAGCCTGTGGGAGTGCGCTACCATTGCCTCTATTACCAAAAACCCCACCAACTATAACCCCTATACGAACCCCGAAAATCTGATCCACCGCCGCAACTTCATCATGTACAATATGTGGCAGCAGGGTGTGATCAGCGAGGAGGACTACCGCAACGGCGCTGCACAGCCCCTTGTGCTGGCCGAAGAAGACAGCGGCAAAAAGCCCAGCACCGTCACCTCCTACTTCACCGATGCACTGTTCAATGAGGTCGTGCAGGACATCATGACCAAGGAGGGCATCAGCGAGTCCGAGGCGCAGAAGCTGCTCTACACCGGCGGCTTTACCATCGAAGCCACTGTCAACACCAAGTTGCAGTCCCAGATGGAAAACCTGATGCTGAACACCGACGATGCCTACTTCCCGGCGGGCTGGCATGAGGAAGAGGTTACCTCCATTTCGGACGATGATGTGCAGGTGTTCAACGAGGACGGTACCCCCAAGACCCGCACCGGCGAGGATGGCACCGTCTACTATTACCGCAACGTGCGCACGCAGGCTGCTATGGTCACGCTGGACTATGACGGCAACGTGCTGGCCATTGCGGGCGGTCTGGGCGAAAAGACCAAGAGCCTTTCCCTGAACCGCGCCTATAATGTGGAGCGGCAGACCGGTTCTACCATCAAGCCCATCGGTGCCTATGCGCTGGGCATTGAGTACGGTCTGGTCAACTGGTCCACCATGCTCAACAACTCCCCCCTGTACCAGAAGCAGGATATGATCATCCGGGACGAGGACTACTGCCGCAAGAATGGCCTGATGGGGCTCTCCGACAAGCAGCTCCGCGCTTACCCCAACGCATGGCGCAGCTGGCCGCGCAACTACGGCGGCAACTATGGCGACGGCAGCGATCTCCCGCTGTGGAACGGCCTTGCCCGCTCGCTGAATACCATCGCAGTCCGCGTGGGCGACCTTGTGGGCGCAAGCAATATCTTCAACTTCGTCTACAACACCTTGCAACTGAATACGCTGGACCCCACCAACGATGTGGGTCTGGCGCAGATGGTCATGGGCAGCCAGACCAAGGGTGTTACGCCCATGGCGCTGGCCGCAGCCTTCCAGATCTTCTATGACGGCGAGTACACCACCCCGCACCTGTACACCCGTGTGCTGGACCGGGACGGCAACATCTATCTGGAAAACAACGCCACCAGCTATCAGGCCCTGACCCCGCAGACAGCCTATATTATGAACCGTCTGCTCAAGAACGTGCTCTACTCCAACGTGGGCACCGCCAGCGGCCGTTACCCCAACTCCAACGGCATGGAGTCCTTTGGTAAGACCGGTACCGCCAGCGACGAAAAAGATCTGTGGTTCGTGGGCGGCACGCCCTACTACGTTACCGCTGTCTGGTGGGGCTACGACGCGCCTTACGATATGACCAACACCCTGGGCAAGAATCAGGCCAAGACCCGCACCTGTGTCACGGCGTGGAAGGCCTATATGGAGCAGGTGCAGGCAAACCTGCCCTATAAGGCATTCCCCACCAGCGACGGCGTGGTGGAGCGCGCCTACTGCACCCAGAGCGGCCTGCTGGCCGGGGCTAACTGCCCCAGCCGCGCCACCGGCTACTACCGTGCCGATGACCTGCCCGATACCTGCACCTATTCCCATGCCGCACCGCAGGCTGCTGCCCCTGCCGAGAACACAGACGATGCTGTGCCCACCCAGCCGGTCATCCCCACCGATACCAGTGCACTGGACACGGAATAAGGACAAAAATCGTACTTTTTCACCCCTTTGCTGAAAAATCCGGCAAGGACAGGGCGCACTTCACAAGACAAAACTGGACAAAGTGACAAAATAGCATCCGGGCTCTTGCATTGCAGGGGTTCGGATGCTATTATATTTTCTGCAAGAACACTTGTGTTTGAGAGGTGAACAAGTTGGAACGCCGTTTTTATCTGGTGGATGCGCAGGTGCTGCCGGAGGTTTTTCTCAAGGTGGTACGCGCCAAGGAGCTGCTGGCCAGCGGCGAAGCCCGCAGCATTTCGGCTGCGACCCGCGCCGTAGAGCTTTCGCGCAGTGCATTTTATAAGTATAAGGATTGTATTTTTGATTCAGAGAACGGCCGTGAGGTCATCACGGTCATGGCCACCCTGCGGGACGAGACCGGTGCGCTGCAAAGCCTTCTGGCCGGTATCAGCGCCGCAGGCGCCAGTATTGTGACCATCAACCAGTCCACCCCGGAGAATGGGGCTGCGCTGGTGGCGGTCACCATCCGCACCGATACCATGCAGATGTCCCCGGAGGAACTGACCGAAAAGCTTTCGCGCCAGCGCATGGTCGTGGGTGTGCGCTGTGGGTATAACCTGTAACAAAACAGGAAACGAGGGAAAGAGAGTATGGCTAAAATTGCAATTCTGGGCTTTGGCACGGTGGGCAGCGGCGTATACGAAGTGCTGTGCCACAATGCTGCAAGCGTCTCCCGCCGGGCTGGCGAACCGGTGGAGGTAAAATATATTCTGGACCCGAAGGATTTTACCGGCAACCCGGTGGAGCCCTTGGTGGTCAAGAATATCGACGTGATCCTGCAGGACCCGGAGATCCGGGTGGTGGTGGAGACCATCGGCGGCACCCGCTTTGCTTACCCTTACGTCAAGGCGTGTCTGGAGAGCGGCCGCAGCGTGTGCACCTCCAACAAGGAGATGGTGGCCACCTACGGTGCAGAGCTGCTGGCACTGGCCAAGGAGCACGACTGTGCTTTCCTGTTCGAGGCCTCTGTGGGCGGCGGTACGCCCATCATCACCCCCATGCACCAGTGCCTGGCGGCCAACGTCATCACCGAGGTGGAGGGCATCGTGAACGGTACCACCAACTTCATGCTTACCAAGATGGTGCGGGAGGGACTGGGCTTTGAGGATGCGCTGCAGATCGCGCAGGAGCTGGGTTACGCAGAGACCAAGGACCCCAGCGATGACGTGGACGGCCGCGACGCCTGCCGCAAGATCGCCATTCTGTCCTCCATGGTGTGCGGCCACCAGATCTACCCCCAGAACATCCCCACCCGGGGCATCCGCGCCATTACCGCCGCCGATGTGTCCAGCGCCGAAAAGCTGGGCTGCGTTATCAAGCTGATTGCATGGATGAAGCTTGGCAAGGACGGCAGCGTGGCCGCCGGTGTAGAGCCGTGTCTGGTGCCCAAGGCAAACCAGCTGGCCAGCGTGGACGATGTGTTCAACGCGGTGCTGGTCAAGGGCGATATGCTGGGCGATGTGGTGTTCTACGGCAAGGGCGCAGGCAAGCTGCCCACCGCCAGCGCTGTGGTGGCAGACGTGGTGGATGCGCTGAAAAACGGCGCACAGGTGCACGACAGCCTGTTCTGGCAGCCTGCGGACCCGGTGGACGGCATGCTCACCGACCCGGCTCCTGCTGCATATTATGTGCGTGTGGCGGGCATTGCACCCCCTGTGGTGGAGGCCATCTACGGCTACGGCAAGGTGGTGGATGAGCGGTACGAGGGCTGCGCCTACTTTGTGAAGCGCGCCGATGAGCGTGCGCTGGCAGAGGCCGCGCGCAAGGTGGAGGCCGTGGGCGGCAGCGTGAAGCTGGTGCTCAAGCGTCTGCCCGAGGAAGTGTAACGGAAAGGAACTGCAGCAATGAAGATCAAGGTTTCGGTCCCTGCCACCAGCGCTAACGTAGGCTCCGGCTTCGATGCGCTGGGTCTGGCAGTTACGTTGTACAACACGGTCACCTTTGAGGACAGCGAGGTGCTGGAGATCTCGGCATCGGACGGCACCCGCATCCCCCGGGGCGAGTCGAATCTCGTGTACCGCTCCGCCAAGGGCCTGTTCGAAAAGGTTGGCAAGCAGATCCCGCCCCTTAAGATCACCCAGACGAACCCCATCCCCATGGCACGGGGTCTGGGCTCTTCTTCAGCCTGCATCATCGCGGGTCTGCTGGGCGCAAACCGGATGCTGGGCGATGTGCTCAACACGCAGGAGTTGCTCACGCTGGCAACTGCCATTGAGGGACACCCCGATAACGTGGCTCCGGCACTGCTGGGCGGCCTGACCAGCAGCGTATTCGAGGACGGCAAGGTGTATTCGGTCAAGCGGAATGTGGATGAAAGCCTCTGCTTTGCTGCCATCGTGCCGGACTACAAGCTGCTGACCGAGGCAGCCCGCGCAGCCCTGCCTAAAGAGGTATCCCATAAGGACGCGGTGTATAACCTGTCGCGTGCGGCGCTGGTGCCTGCAGCCTTCTGCGAGGGGCGGCACGACCTGCTGGCCATTGCCACCGAGGATAAGCTGCACCAGCAGTATCGCATGCCCCTGATGCCCGGCTCCCGCGAGGTGTTCGACATGGCGCGGCTGTGCGGCGCAAAGGCCGTGTATGTGTCCGGTGCAGGCAGCACGGTCATGGCTGTGGCAGAAAAGGCCGAGGCCGAAAAGTTCTATTCCAAGCTGGAAAAAGGTCTGGAGCTGCTGGAAGGTCTGGACGGATGTGAAGCATTTACACTGTTGCAGCTGGATGCCGATAACACCGGCGCAACCGTGGAATGATAAATGGGTAAGGGAAGTGCAAGAACGCTTCCGCCCGGCAAGCCCCCCGCAAGCGCGGGGCGTTAAAGAGGAGAGTGACAAGATATGGCGTTGATCGTACAGAAATTCGGCGGTTCTTCCGTAAAGGACCGTGACCGTATCTTCAACGTTGCGCGGATCGTGGCCAACACCCACAACGCGGGCAATGACGTAGTGGTGGTAGTCTCCGCACAGGGCGACACCACCGATGACCTGATCGCCAAGGCAGGGGAGATCACCCATAACCCCTCGGCGCGTGAGATGGATATGCTGCTGGCCTCCGGCGAGCAGATCAGCATCGCACTGCTGGCCATGGCGCTGAACGAGCTGGGCTGCCATGCCATCAGCCTGACCGGCTGGCAGGCGGGCTTCCGCACCGACCGTGCCTACACCAAGGCCCGCATCAGCCGCCTGGAGACCGAGCGCATCTCCTCCGAGCTGGAGCGCAACCGCGTGGTGGTCGTGGCAGGCTTCCAGGGCCTGAACAAGCTGGATGATATCACCACCCTGGGCCGCGGCGGCTCTGATACCAGCGCCGTGGCCATTGCAGCGGCCCTGCACGCAGACCGCTGCCAGATCTACACCGATGTGGAAGGCGTTTACACCGCAGACCCCCGCAAGGTGCG